>ERZ802830.4505-NODE-4505-length-11152-cov-6.62828_pt1 | contig 11152 bp, 8 predicted proteins | sample MGYA00345654_ERZ802830 | MGnify/ENA primary metagenome ERZ802830 (study PRJEB30503, sample SAMEA104212375) | marine metagenome | biome: Westerlies Biome; feature: [SRF] surface water layer (ENVO:00010504) within the epipelagic zone...; material: water...
GCTCCTTCCGATCTACCCTCCATAAAAGCATATTGCATATCAGTATCAATATTCATTTTTACTGCTCCATAATCGATAGCTTCTCTAATTTCTGCAACTGAGGATCCTGAACCACCATGAAATACAAAATCAATAGGATTTTTATCTAAATTAAATTTCTTTGAAATTAATTCTTGAGAATTTTTCAAAATAACTGGTTTTAATTTTACGTTACCTGGTTTGTAGACACCATGAACATTTCCAAATGCTGCTGCAATTGTGAATTTATTACTTATTTCAGAGAGTTTTTTATATGCATAGTAAACTTCTTCTGGTTGAGTATAAAGCTTCGATTCATCAATTCCGGTATTGTCAACTCCATCTTCTTCTCCACCAGTTACCCCTAATTCAATTTCTAATGTCATATCAATTTTTGACATTCTTTTTAAGTATTCTGAGCACGTTTTGATGTTTTCCTCAATCTTTTCTTCAGAAAGATCTATCATGTGTGAACTAAAAAGAGGTTTACCAGAAATTTTATAATTCTTTTCACTTTCTAGAATTAAACCGTCAATCCAGGGCAATAATTTCCTAGAAGCATGATCTGTATGAAGAATAACAGTAGCACCATATAATTCACTTATTTCATGAACATGTTTTGCTCCTGAAATAGCTCCTTTTACTGCAGCATTTTGGTTTGTATTTTTTAAGCTTTTACCAGCATTAAAAATTGCACCACCATTTGAAAATTGAATAATAACAGGTGAGTTTAATTTAGAAGCTGTTTCAAGTGTCGCATTTATTGAGTTTGAACCAATAACATTTACAGCAGGTATAGCAAATTTGTTAGCTTTTGCAAGTTTAAAAATTTCTTGAACTTTATTTCCAGTTATTACCATATAAAAAATTTGAACATCAAAATTAAGAAGAATAATATTACCTAGAAAGGATAATTTAAACCAATATTAAAAACAGATTTTTTTAAACTAAAATCTTTAAACCACCTTTCATCTTTATTTCTAGCTGGATTATATGTTTTTAAGCCCATATCCAATCGAAAAACAAATAAACCAGAATCATATCTTAAACCAAAACCAGATCCAATTGCTAATTCGTTCAAGTCTTTTAAGTTATTAAAAGTTCTTCTATTATCTTCTGTATCATCAAGGATATTCCAAATATTACCTATGTCAGTAAATAATGCACCATTAAATCTTCCAAACATTTTAAATCTATATTCAAAATTAAATGCAATTTTTAAATTTCCTTCATTAAATTCATCAGTTGCTCCGCTACTTCCTGGACCTAATCTATAAACTTCCCATGCTCTATTATCATTTGAACCACCTCCAAAAAATGATTCTGAAAAGGGTATGTTATTTGAATTTCCATATGGGATAGCAAATCCTAAAAAATATCTTGAAGCAATTGTTGAATTATCTCCCAATGTCCAATGTTTTATATAACTCAATTCTGATTTTATAAATTGAGAAAAAGGTAAATCAGAAATTGTTTTTAAACCTTCATTATTTTTTTTTGAATTACCTATCAAAATATTAGTAAGTGCACCTGCACTTTGAAACTTTATTCTCCATTGATTAAAGTTTGTCTTATCATATCTTGTTTCATAATTATTTGATATTGAAAATGTAGAACCAATAATTAGATTGTTAGTAGTTAATCTTTTCTTCCTATTATTTAAATAATTTATTTGTTTATAATCCTCTGAGCTTAATGTTAAGGAATGAATTGAAAGAGCATCATCAATAAATAAGTCAATTCCATCTGGGATTTTTAAATTACCATTCAAAAAATAATTAGTATTAAATGCATAGTCTTTTGCAATTTCATTTATTATATCATAAGAATTTGAATATATATTAAAGTAATTCTGGATATTTTTATTTTTAATTAATTCAACTTGTGAAAGTGATAAATTATAGAAATTATTTTTTTTACTCCATGAATAATTTAAATCAAATTTAAAACTATTCCTGTCCAGACCAATATTTCTTTGATTGGAGGCTCCTAAATTTATAAATGAACGTTGATCTAATGATTTTAAAGCTTTATTATTTTTTAAAAAAAGAAATTTTGGAAATCTTAAAATCAAATCATAATTTATTTGTGAAATTGTAACATTGGCAGATTTACCCAGAGATCCACTAGCTGAAATTTCAAGATTTTCACCATTTTTAAAAATATTTCTTGTTTTAAATCTATTTTCAAAAGACACACCAATATCTTCAATATTTGATTGTTTAATATCTAAACCAAAGCCAATACCATATTTTTTTTTGGAATTTAAAATAATATTAGCTTCAAGTGAATTGCTGCTTTTATTTAAATACTCATAGCTAATTGATGGAAAACTAAAGAGATCAAGTTTATTAAAATTTTGAAGCGTAATTGTTCTTAATGAATCATTGAAAACAGACCCAGTTTTAAATTTAATTTGATTGGAAATAAAATCACTATTTAAGTCTAAAGACTCTACTTCTTTCAAGCTTTTTACTGAAATTTTATCAATCTTATGAACTTTATAATTGTCGTCTTTAATAATTACTTTAATTGGGAGTGAATAAACATTTTTTGCAGAGTCAATTTCAACATCAAATAAAATAGAATTTATTTGAAAATTATAAATTCCAGAATTTTTAAATAATCTGTTTAGTCTATCTCTTTCAAATTCAAAGTTTTTAGTTCTAAATATTTGATTTTTAATTAAAAATGATTTATCGATATTTTTCTTGTAAATAGAATCAATAATTTTAGATTCAATTATACTATTTACATCTCCAACATAATATTGTGGACCAGTAGAAACTTTATAATTAATGTCTGCAAAGAAGCTCTTTGTTTTGTCATCTTCAATTTCAAAACTTACTCTATTATCAAGATATCCAATATTTTGGAAGTACGAATTTAGATTTTTTGCAGATTCTAAAGTTTTACTAGAATCAATCAAAACTAATTTTTCACCATTATCTTTTTTCCAATTATTAAAACTTTTATAATATTCTCTGATTTGATTTACCTGTTTTTCAGAAAATAATCTGGTCAATTTTTTTTTGTTTCTTTTTTTTAATAGCCAATTATCAAAAATACTATCAGTATTACTTTTTGAAGCTGTATAGATGAGTGCTCCTACAGGGATTCCTATAAAAGTTGAGTTTTTATTTTGTAAAAAAAGATTATTTAATGAATCATTTTGAGTTATTACATCATTTACAAATAAGTTATTTTTCTTTAAAATCTTTTCACCCTCGGTTAGATTTTTTGAGATTGAACAGCTTGATAATAAAGTTGTAATCAAAGTAAATAATACTATTTTTACTTTATAAATTTTCATAAGACTTATATACCAAAAATACAGTTAAATAAATGGTTACCAAAAATCAAATAAAATTCATCAAGGGACTGAGTTTAAAAAAAAATAGAATTAAATATAAAAAGTTTGTTGTTGAAGGTGAAAAGATTATTAGAGAGTTTATTAATTCTAACTATAAACTAGAAAAAATATATTCATTAAGCCCAGAAAAATTTAGTGGATATAAATCTGACCTAATTTCAGTAAAAGAACTTAAATCAATGAGTAATTTGAAAAGTCCAAATGGTGATTTAGCAGTTTTTAATATAACATCTTATAGATTAAAAAATGAAAATTTTTATATTGTATTAGATGGAATTAATGATCCTGGAAACTTAGGAACAATTATTCGAACTTGTGAATGGTTTGGGATTAATCAAATAATTTGTTCTAAAAACTCAGTGGATTGTTACAATTCTAAAGTGATTCAGGCTTCAATGGGCTCATTATCTAGAGTTCATGTTTTTTATGATGATATATTAAGTTTTATAGATTTAAAAAAAATGGATATATATGGTGCTGATATAAATGGAGTGAGATATGATGATGTTAAAATTAAAAATTCTGGCATTTGGGTTTTTGGATCGGAATCTCATGGTATTTCTAAAAATATTATTTCAAAAATTGATAAAAAAGTTAAAATTCCAAAATCAAATGATAGTATTAAAACAGAGAGCCTAAATCTACCTGTTTCACTAGGAATTATTTTAAGTAAAATAAGACTTTAATAAAAACTAAAATTTATAAAAATAGCTCTTGTAAAAAACTTATCAATATTTTTGGTCCATGGGTTTTCAGGAGTGTTTTTAGGAATTTCATTTTTAATTGAAAAAACTCCACGAACAGAGGGGGAAAATTTAAAATATCTCAAATAAAAATCTACACCAAAGGCAAGTTCATAATAAAAATTAAATTTTTCAAGTTTAAAATTTTCCAAACCATAATTAGCCAAAGTACCTTCAATTTCATTTAAATTTATTGATGTAGATAATCCAGCTTTTAAATATGGTCTAAAGTTATTAAGTCTTTTTGCGCTATACTTTAGTAGAAAAGGAAAATGTATGTTATTTGACTTTACTACCCATAATGTATCACCATAATTAGTAAAGTCTTTTCGTTCATTAAAGACTATATTTTTTTTGTTTGCATGAAGACCAGGTTCAAAGCTTAAAAAAAGATTATTATTTATTTTTAATTCACCAATTAATCCAACATTAATCCCCTCAGATCTATCAATTGAAATTGGAAAACTAGTATTAGTTTTATAATCAACCTTGTTATCGTATTGGTTGATGCCAATGTAATATCCAAAACGTAAATCTCTTTCATCAAAATTTTGAAGATTTTTAAATTGGCTATAAATTAAACTTTGAGATAATATTATGATTATAAAAACTTTCTTAAACACTTTTCAAATCTAGTGAACTAATCAATAATTTTTCAAAATATATTAAAATTTCTAAAATCAAGTATATTTGTGATAATTAATCTTTCAATAATGAAAATTGTTATTGCAGGAGCTGGTGAAGTTGGATTACATTTATCGAAATTGCTTTCTTATGAATCTCATGATATCACATTAATTGATAATAATGAGATTAATCTTAAAGACGGTGAAAATTATTTAGATATAAAGGTTATAAATGGCGATTCTTCTTCTCCATCTGTTTTAAATTCAGCTGATGTTTCAAATGCTGATCTAGTTATTGGAGTTACTGCAAGTGAATCAATTAATTTCTTTACATGCATACTTTCAAAAAAGTTTGGTGCTAAAAGAACAATTGCTAGGTTAAGAAACACAGAATTTATTGAAAATGGAAATACATTTGATTTTTCGTCTATTGGAATTGACGAAGTAATATCACCTGAGAATTTAGCTGCAAATGAGGTTAAGTTATTGGTAAATGATTCAGTTTTCACAAATAGTCATGACTTTGAAAACGGAGCCTTAAAAATGATGGCAGCAAGGATTCATAATAACGCTCCATTTATCGGAAAAACAGTCATGGAAGCTGCTTCAGTTTTCCCAGGAATCAAATTTATGCCTATTGCAATTGAAAGAAGTGCCAGCCGTTCAGCTATTATTCCTAGAGGTGATACGGTTTTTAAGGGAGATGACCATGTTTATTTTATTACTTGTCACGATGGTGTTGATGAGCTTTATGAATTAATGGGTACCAAGAGGAATAAATTAGAAAAAATCATGGTTTTAGGTGGTGGAAGGGTAGGATTTAAGGTTGCAAAAGAACTTAGTCAAGAGGGTTACAGTGTAAAATTGATTGAAATTGATTCTGAAAAAGCTGAAAAAATAGCGAATAAATTAACCAATGTATTGGTGTTAAATATTGATGGAACAAGAGTAGATTTATTAAGCGAGGAAAGTTTAGAAGAAATGGATGCTTTTATAGCTACAACTGGAGATTCGCAAAAAAATATAATGTCATGTTTAATGGCGAAATCAAAAAACATAGAAAGAACAATCGCGATAGTAGACAATACTGATTATTTTGAGTTATCTGAATCCATTGGAGTTGATACCTTAATCAATAAAAAATTATTAGCTGCAAATCAAATTTTTAGGTTTATTAGAAAGGGTAATATTCTCGAGCTTAATAAATTAAATAATATGAACGCTGAAGTTCTAGAGTTTTTAATTAGTAAAGATTCAAAAGTTAAAGGGAAAAAAATAAAAGATTTAGATTTTCCAAGATCAGCTATAATTGGAGGTGTCATTCGAGAGGGAATTGGAAAAGTCGCCCTAGGTGATTTTGTAATAAAAAAAGGTGATAGAATACTTGTTTGTTCACTGTATAGTTCAATTAAGAAGGTGGAAAAATTATTTCTGTAAATATGTCTAAATTAAATTATAGATTAATTTCATATTTAACTGGATTACTATTGATTTTTAATTCAGGAGCAATTCTTTTAACAACTATTGTAAGTTATATATATAATGATGGTTTTTTTCTAAATATTCTTAAGTCTTTCGTTATATGCTTTATTATAGGAGGATTAATAATGTTTTTTTCTAAAAATCCTAGTAAAATCATTAATAGAAGAGATGGCTATTAATTGTAATAATTGGCTGGTTAGCAATGGTATTTTCTGGAACATTACCATATATTTTTACTGAAACTATAAGTAATACACCTGACTTAATTTTTGAAACGATGTCTGGTTATACAACAACTGGTTCAAGTGTAATTATTGATGTTGAATCTCTTCCTGAAAGTATCATTTTTTGGAGAAGTATGACTCATTGGCTTGGTGGAATGGGTATTATAGTATTAGCTATTGCAATTTTACCATTATTAGGAATTGGTGGAATGCAATTGTTTTCTGCAGAAGCTCCAGGTAGTGGGATTAGTGGAGATAAAATTCATCCCAGAATAAGTAATACAGCAAAAAGACTTTGGTTAATATATATTGCATTAACATTAATTGAAACAGTATTATTAAAAGTTGCTGGAATGAATTTTTTTGATGCTATTAATCATTCTATGAGTAATATTGCAACAGGTGGATTTTCAACAAAAAATGAAAGTTTATCATTTTGGAATTCTATGCCACAAGTACAATACATAATTGTATTTTTTATGATACTTGCCGGAACAAACTTCTTATTAATATATCTATCACTAATTGGAAAATTTAAAAAACTTATTTCAAATACTGAGTTTATATGGTATTTTGGTTCGATTTCTTTTTTTGTTTTGTTAACTACTTTTATTTTAAACAATAATGTAGACCTAAATTCAACTGACTTTGATCATCCACAAGTTTTTGGTCAGCTTGAAGCTAGTTTTAGGCACGCTTTATTTCAAGTTGTTGCTGTAATTACAACCACAGGATTTGTCACAGGCGATTTTGCAGGATGGACTCCTTTTTTAACAATGTTATTTTTTGTGTTGATGTTCTTCGGAGCATCCTCAGGTTCTACGTCTGGAGGAATTAAAATTTCACGACACTTAATTCTTCTTAAAAATGGATTTTTAGAATTTAAAAGATCTTTACATCCTAATGCTATATTACCGTTACGTTACAATCATTCAGTCGTAAAGAAAGAAGTGGTGGTAAATATTCTTGCTTTTTTAATGTTATATCTCATATTATTTATTATCGGAGCATTTGTTTTAAGTACCCAGGGATTAGATTTTATTTCCTCAATTGGTGGATCTGCTGCATCAATTGGAAATGTTGGACCTGCTTTAGGTTCAATCGGACCTTCATTTAATTACGCTGATATAACTGGATTTGCTAAGATTTGGTGTGCTTTTTTAATGCTAGTTGGTAGACTTGAACTATTTACTTTCCTAATAATATTTACTCCTTATTTTTGGAAAAATCTTTAATCTAGAATTTTTTTAATTCTAGATATTGCCTCAATAATATTTTCCTTTGATGCAGCGTAACTTATTCTTATGTTTTTCGGGCATCCAAAGGCATCACCAGTTACAGTTGCTACATGAGCTTTTTCAAGTATTAACATTGCAAAATCAGAAGCGTTATTAATATTGATATCATCAATTTTTTTTCCGAAGTAATAAGATATATCAGGAAAAACATAAAAAGCTCCATCAGGATTATTCAATTTAAATCCTTTAATATCATTCAATAATTTTATGATTAATTTTTTTCTTTCTTCAAATTCTTTAACCATGTATTTTATTTTTTCAACAGGCTCATTCAATGCTATTATAGTTGCTTTTTGAGCAATACAATTTGCACCACTAGTAACTTGACCTTGCAATTTTGTACATGCTTTTGCGATCCATTCAGGCGCACCAAGATATCCAATCCTCCATCCTGTCATTGCAAATGCCTTAGCAACCCCATTGACAGTTATAGTCCTATCATACATCCCATCAATTCTTGCAAAACTAAAATGTTCAACTCCATAGTTTATGTGTTCATATATTTCATCTGACAAAATAAAAATTCCTGAATATTTTTTTAAAACTGCTGCTATTCTCTCCAATTCTTCCTTTGTATAAACACTTCCGCTTGGATTATTTGGAGAATTGATAATGACCATTTTTGTTTTATTTGATATTTCTTTTTCAATTTGTTCAGCTGACACTTTAAAATTAGTTGAGATGTCACTTTCAATTATTTTTGGAATACCATCGGCCATCAATACAATTGCAGAATAACTAACCCAATATGGAGATAATAGAATTACTTCTTCACCAGGTTTAACAAGTGCCTGTACTGCGTTAGCAATTGATTGTTTAGCACCTGTTGACACAACTATTTGATTTGGTGAGTATATAATTTTATTATCTCTTTTAAATTTATTACAAATAGATTCTTTTAAATCTATATAACCATCAACAGGTGTGTAAGAATTATAATTGTCATTAATTGCTTTTATTGCACCATCTTTAATGTATGTTGGAATATTAAAATCAGGCTCTCCCAAGCTTAATCCAATAATATCAATTCCACTATTTTTTAATTCTCTAGCTTTTGCTGCCATTGTTAATGTTGCAGATGCAGGTAAATCATTAATTTTATCAGTTAAGTGCTCTTTCATTATTTAAAAATTATAATTTTCAAATATATTTAAATTAGATTAGTAAATAATATAAATATGGACTTGTTAAAGAAATATTTTCCACAAATTAATGATGATCAGTTAAATGCTTTTTTTCATTTTGAAAAACTAATCAAGGAATGGAATAAAAAAATAAATTTGATTTCAAGAAAAGATGTTGAAAACATTCAAATTCATCACATTATTCATTCATTAAGTATCTCAAAATTAATATCATTTAAAGATTCATCTTTGATATTAGATATTGGAACCGGCGGTGGGTTGCCTGGAATTCCTCTTGCCATACTATTTCCAAAATCTTTTTTTCATTTAGTTGATAGAAAGGAAAAGAAAATTTATGCAATTAAACAAATAATTAAAGAATTAGGTCTTTTAAACGTTAAAGCTGAAAGACTAGATGCAAATGAATTAAAGGGTAAATATGATTTTATTGTAAATAGGGCAGTAAGCTCAACTGCAAATATTGTTAAGATTTGCAAGAACAAGTTTAAAGCTCAAAACAATAATAAAATAAAAAATGGAATAATATCCCTTAAAGGAGGAGATTTAAAAGAAGAATTAAATAGCATTAAAAAATATGAATTGATTGAACTAAGTAAAACTTATTCTGAAACATTTTTTGATACTAAAAAGATATTATATATACCTAATCCATATAATCATATGGATATTTAGTCGGCGGATTATGAGTCCTGCTTACTAGTCTTGGGCTTACCCATCTTAATAGATTTAGTTTTGAACCAGCTTTATCATCAGTGCCTGATGCTCTACAGCCACCAAATGGTTGTTGACCAACAACAGCTCCAGATGGCTTATCATTTATATAAAAGTTTCCAGCGCTATATCTTAATTTATTTAATGCAATATCAATGCTGTCTTCATTTTCAGATATAAAAGCTCCAGTTAAAGCATAATCTGATGTTTTATCAACAATATCAAGCATTTCTAGCCATTCTTCATCTTTATATATAAACATAGTAACAACAGGTCCAAAAATTTCTTCTTGCATTGTTTTAAATTGATGATTTTTAGTAAGTAAAATAGTTGGTTCAACAAAATATCCAACAGATTTATCATAGTTGCCACCATGTAATATTTCACAATCATCACTTGATTTTGCAAAATCAATATAATTGGAAATTCTATCAAAAGCATTTTCATGAATTACAGCTGTCATAAAATTATTAAAGTCAATTGGGGAACCCATTTTGATAGTTTTTGTTTGATCAATTACTTTATCAATTAATTTTTTAGAAATAGATTCTGGTATATATATTCTTGATGCAGCTGAACATTTTTGACCTTGAAATTCAAAAGCTCCCCTTATGATGGCTGTCGAAGTTGCATCAATATTTGCTGTTGGGTGACAAAAGATAAAATCTTTTCCACCTGTTTCTCCTACAATTCTTGGGTAATCTCTATATAAAGAAATATTATTGCCAATTTTCTTCCACAAATCTCTAAATACTGAAGTTGATCCCGTAAAATGTAGTCCTGAAAATTCAGAATGTTTAAGAGCTGTTTCACTTATCATTTCTGGATCACCTGAAACTAGATTTATAACTCCTTCTGGCAGACCAGCTTCCTTAAAAATATCCATTGTGATTTTTGCTGTATAAATTTGATTATCACTAGGCTTCCATAGTACTACATTACCCATTAAAGCAGCACTAGCACATAAATTTCCACCAATAGCAGTAAAATTAAATGGTGTTACAGCATAAACAAATCCTTCTAAGGGTCGATATTCAAGCTGGTTAGATTTTCCAGGTCCATCAATTGGTTGCTCATTATAAATTTCAGTTAAATAAGAAACATTAAATCTTAAAAAATCTATAAACTCGCACGCTGCGTCAATTTCAGCTTGAAAAATATTTTTTGATTGACCAATCATAGTTCCAGCAGTAATTTTTGCACGATATTCATTTGACAATAAATCAGCAGCTTTCAAAAATATTTCACATCTCTTTTCCCAGGGTGTATTTGACCAAGATTCTTTATTTTCAATTAAATTTTCAATAGCATCTTGAACATGATTTTCATCTGCTTGAGAATAAGTTCCAACAATATTTTTATGATCGTGTGGAGGTAGTATATTTTTTCTTTTTTCAGTAAGTATTTCTTTTCCACCTATATACAATGGGACATCAACTTTTGAATTAAACATATCATTGTATGTTTTTTCAACATTATTTCTTTCTTTTGAGCCTGCTTTATAACCTAAAACTGGCTCATTTTCAGCTTTA
>ERZ802830.4506-NODE-4506-length-11151-cov-6.05876_pt1 | contig 11151 bp, 17 predicted proteins | sample MGYA00345654_ERZ802830 | MGnify/ENA primary metagenome ERZ802830 (study PRJEB30503, sample SAMEA104212375) | marine metagenome | biome: Westerlies Biome; feature: [SRF] surface water layer (ENVO:00010504) within the epipelagic zone...; material: water...
GTGTCATCATGCTCAGGATTTAGGCATGATATAATAGCGTCCTGTCCTTTGACAGTAAATGGTATTTGCTTTTCGTTTAATAAATCTATTGCTATCATTTTATATATCTATATTATACAGGAATTTTAACCTTGTGTCAAGTATTATTTTTTTCTTCCATTGATTTAATTCTTTCAATTCCAAGTGTAGATTTGTGTTTCCAGTCTAATTCGTCTCCTAACTTTTCAAAATCTGTCATTGGAACACCACTTGGGTCTAACTCATCTTCGTAATATCTGGACTTCCATACTAATTCCAGCATTTGAAAATAAACTGCGACCGCTTTATCTCTAAAGTTTTTCTCACCCCATAAATACCATAGTAGCCAATACTCTTCATCTATGCGACAAACTCTTACTTCTTGTTCTAGAATCATATCCATTCGGTCAGTTCTAGTTTCTACTGCCATTTCTGCAACTGCTCTCAGTCTCTGACTCCCAGCTATTGGGTACCAGTTTGGCATAACTAAGAAAGGTGCTTTAATTCCGTGTTTAAACACAGAATTATAAAGAGGTTCATTCAATGGCACCTTCTTTATATTTTCTTTAACTTTAGGTTGCTGTAATAGCCACCTTAGTTTTTTAACATACCAAGTATGAGGCGGTAATGGTATCAGCTCGGACGTATCTCTGCTGATTCTGTCATTTGCCATTAGACTTCTACTTCCGCAAGGTATTGTTTTATTACTTGTATTTCTTCTTCATACATAAACCAATTAGATGCAGAGTTGGTATTTTCTTGCATTGCTTCTAACAAAATTAGCCTATCCAGTTTATTAGCAACTGACTCTTTTGGGTAATATCCCAACTTTTCTTTCTTTCTGTGCTTCTCTTGTCTTTTATAGTCTTTTTTAGACTTATGCGCACCAGCACCACTCATATTCCTACTATGCTTAGCTACTGGATTTACTTTCTTTATTTTCATTAAAATGCTCCGATAATTCTAAGTCTGGCATCATGTCCCAATCTTCATAGAACTTCAACCATACATGTCCATCAATAATTTTTACCTTGTAGGTTTTTCCATCATACAGTTTCATGTGTTCTGGATTAAGTTCTTTATCGAACTCTATATCATGTGTCTCGTTATGAAAGACAAAGTTATAGTCTACAAAAGTTACCTTATTTGGTTTGTCCACCGACACTTCTCCTTTTTATGTCATTGTGATTAAACTCTGCCCAATACAATTCAAAAGCTACTCCACTCTCGAGTCCTACAAACTGATGCATTACTCCTGGCTTAACTTGTGTAAAGTCACCTGGGCCTAATATTGTTTCATCTACTAGGTCGTAGTCGTTTTGCCAGACTCTTATCATCATCTTGCCACTTTCTACAAAAAACCCATTCCATTTAAACTCGTGTAGATGTTCCGAGCACTCCATACCTTTTTTATATTCTACTCTATGGAATTCTAAAACTCCATTAGCATGGACTAACTCTGTGTTACCCCAAATTTTACCTGCTTTCATTGTTGTCTCCTCTTGGATAAGGTAGAGGAAGATTTGGTAAATCTATTGTCGCTCCCCTTAATTTGTGTTCTCTTTTAATTCTTTTATCATTAGCTACATTTAAGTCTATCAAACCTTTTTCTGTTAATAAATTTATTAGTGCTTGTACATCACCAACTTCTTCAGACAAACACTTTATTTCGTGATCGCCTCCATTGTGTCTATATACTTTAGAACAAGCCTGAATAAACTCTCCTGCTTCTTCCATAGCTATGATAAGTAAGTGTGTACTGTAATCCACTATATTCTCCTAAAATGTAACTTATCCCACTTACTGTAAGAAAAGTCGTGAAAATGATGAAGAAAAGCCTGATATATTCCTGCTATGTTTTCAAAATCATACTCAGCAGTTGGCTTTCCAATATTATAAAAGTGTGTGCCGTTTACTCTACAGCTAAATCCCTGTGTCTTTTGTAATTCTGCCCACTTTTCTTTTCTTTTGTCTGTATCATGCGCACGATTACCTAAATAAGTATCAGAAGTTAGTGCTTCATGATACTGGTCTTCGCCTCCTACATTACTTCTATGTAGTGTCTGCCATGTTACAAGACTATTACCATCTGTATCTCGAACCAATGGTTGAATATTATTAAAAATACCACTATATTCCTTTCTACTACGGCAGTTAGGGTCTCTAACCCAACCTACCATGCGTACTTCTGGTAGTAACATTTTTAATATTATCCTATTTTGTCCTGGGTGTATGGTAAACTCCCCTTTCTCTTTATCTGCCCATATTATTACTGGGTCTTGAAACCCCATTTGACCATTTTTGTGTCGTTCTAGAACTGAATCACAGAAGACATATGCGCGTAAGTAAATTCTGTTACGATTGTGTCTAAGCCATGCTTCGGCGCCGCGTGGTGCCAACCAATCTGGGCGAAAATGCTCATAAAATCGCGAATCTATATCACAAGCAAATAAAGCAAATTCATATGGTTTGAAGCCCCCACTATAAATCATTGTAATCTTCTCCTGTATTCATCTGTTCTTTTAAATCAGCTCTTTCATCAGGATCCATTGCAGACTGTGGTCCAATCTTTAGTGTTTCCCAATCAATTTCTGATATAAAGGATTTCATCTCACCGCTACGCATCTTATTACACTTAAACTTGATGGCATTTTCTTCTTTACCCCAATGTTCTAGCGTATAAGAGGCATCTACAGCGTCTTCGATACCTTTTGAGAATCTTACTTCTCCTTTCGGGTTAGTCTGGAAGGCAGATATGACTAAAACTTCTTGGTCTTGGGCTAATGCCTTTAAACCTTTGGATATTTCAATCTGTTCTGTCCATTCATACTGACCTGAGCGACTAGGAGCATTGTGACGACGTACTTGGTTCAGATAATCTACGATTACCATACCCAAATCAGGATATTCTATCTTCTTCTGCCTAACTGTACTAATAATTTTAGCAAGTGTAAGCGAAGGGTCATAGAATACATCTAACTGAGCCTCCTTCTTTAGTTCACATTTACGAGAAAGTTGATAATGGAATTTATCGAAATCTTCGGCTACATTGTAGTCTGCTAAGATTTCATTTCCACCCTCAAAACGATTCGCCCACCAGTCGCCAATACGATTCCACTCTTTTTCATAGAGGTTTCGTTTAATTAAGCGTCCTAGTGGAATTCCTGTGGACATAGCAGCCATTCTTTGCAGAATTGGTCGCTGATCCATCTCGATAGTGAAGTAAAGCACGGAACGTCCCATTTGCTGGGCATTGACCGCCATATTACAGCAAGTAAATGACTTTCCGTGACCTCGTTGCGCCCCCACAATGACCAAGTCTTTGGGAGAGAAATTATAGCTTATATCATAGTCTTGGTTTAACCCGAGAGGTAGATACTTAGCTAAATCTTCTTCAGAATCGAATAATTCTACTGAGTCCATTGTATCGGAATCATCAGCAGTATTTACTCTATCCTGAACTTGTACGACCATCTCTTGCAGATAGTCGATATTCTCCTTTGCATCAGCAACGGAGATTGTTTCATCAATATAGTGTTCTATTTTTTGTAATATCTCATTCTGAGTGAATGAGTCTTTGAGATACTCTAACAGTTCATAAGCTGGTACATCTGTTTCTACAGATTCTATCGCAAAAATTTTCTCTTGAAGTTCTCTAGACCTAATCTCGTATTTAAGGTCTTCAAATGAGGGTAAAGCATGAAACTTGTGGACGTGCTTGTCCACTACCTTCCATATCTTTTGATACTCGCCTTCAGGTAAATAATGTTGCTGCAAGCGACCCCAAGTGTCGAAATCTCCTTGCGATAAAAGTTGTTTGATAAGTGCGCTTTCTACTGTCATCGTCTCTCCCAAGAAAAAGTAGGGGCGTTTCCACCCCTACCATCTTGACAAATAGAAAGTTCTTATTGAACTCTTTCTTTTCTAGCTGAACCGTCGTAGTCAGCACATACTAAACCACGTCTTGTAAGCATGGTTTTAACACCTCTTACAGTTTTTCCGATTTCATCAGCGATTGACTCTACAGTCATGTCGTCGATAGCTAAGTCAGCTAGAGGATCAGCTTTGCCTGAACCTTTAGTTTCTTTCTGCTTAGGGATAGCGTTAATTTCGCCAGCTCTTAGCAATGAAAGTGCTTTACCTCTGATAGAGTTTACACTCTTTCCTAGGTTATCAGCAATCTCTTCAATGAAAGCTCCGTCGTTTACCATTGAAACGAAAGTTCCTTCTTCAGCTTCAGAATAAGTCTTAACTGACTCAACTTTAGGAGCAGGTTTAACATGCTCTGTTAGTTGCATTGAAAGGATTTTGCCTTGAATTGATTTAGCAGAAAAGTTTCCGCCTTCAAAATTTGAGGCAATCTCAGCATAAGTGTACTGACCTGAATTGTCAGTTACAAAAGCTGATAAAGTAGCTTCTTGAGCGTCACTAAAAGATTTAGTGTTGCTAGATGAAGCAAGTTCTACATCGTAGCCCATTTTTCTTAGCTTTGAACTTACACTTCTTACAGAAGTTTCTAGTTCGTCTGCAGCGTTAGCTACAGTAGCTTGGGAAACAGGGCTTTCAGAGCCTACAAAGCTCTCGAGAGATGATGTTCTCTCATCTGTCCATTTTGGTAATGCCATTTTATTATTCTCCAATTAGTTCTAAAATGTTGGTTATTATAATGACTCCTCTGTCACGAGCAGTCTGTGTTTTGGCTGACTCAATTCCTGACTCATTTATTAAATGAGTACACTCCTTTGTCAGACTATTTTTTACGGCAAAGCCGTGTTGTTCCAGAGCTTCAGCAGCACGAGCCTTAGTAGGATATGAATTGAGTCTACCTGAAATACAGACTGTCCCGATAGTTTCCCTCTTTACTGTTTTCGTTGCTGAAAAGCTAAAGGGCAGGTTTGTGTCGTATTCGTTAGGGTAAAATTCTTCTTCTAACCATGTTAAAAGGTTTGCTGTGGCTTTCGGGCCAATACCCGCTTCAGTACAACTTTTCTCTGAAATTTCTTCGAGTGTAGAAATTTTCTCGCATAATTTTTGAGAAGCTGACCGACCGAAAAGTGGAATGGAGAACGATGGCAACAATGTCTGCAAATCAACTGATTTTGACTTCTCAATCTCAGTTGCTAACTTTGATGCCATTTTCTCCGAGCCTAGTCTGTTGGATATATCCTGCACAGTAAGCTCATACAACTCTGGGTAATCGTCAAGTTCCAACTTACCAATGGTAGCTGGACCGAGACCTTTTATTTTGAGAGATTTACCGAAGTGTTCGAGCTTCTTTCCCCATTGTGCTGGACACATCTTATTGAAACAATAAAGTAAGTCATTAACAAACTCTACTGTTCCTTGACAAGAAGGGCAAGCAGTTGGTGGTAAAATTTGGCTCAATTCGATTCTCTCTCTTTTTTATTTATATTGTATATTATAGAGGAAATTTGACCTCTTGTCAAGAACTATTTTTTGATTCCTGACTTTCTTCAACGAGTTCAAAATTTTCCTCATCTTCGTAGACATAGGTGTCGGGGTGGTAATTACGTTTCAAATTCCACTCGAACCACCATGTTTTGATTCGTTGGATAAATTTATTTAAGAAATTCATTTTTCTTTATATCTCCTATTATTCGCTCTGCCATCAATTGGTGAGCCTTTTCTAGTGGGTGGTCTTTCACGCCGATAGGGCAGTTATTGTTTTTTGCTATGTCATAGAACCCTTCTGATTCTAGCCATGGCAATTCTTGGACTGCTGTTGCTCTATCGATGTCTAATGACTCCCACCAATTATTTGTATTCTCATAAACAGGCAAATCTAGTAAATGTAGTAGAGGTTTATATTGTCCACTACTGAATAGGTAATGTAGTTGGGGTATGCCTTTTGCTTTCAGCATATATTTTACCGCCATCATATTTCCTAGAGTTAATCGCAAGTTATAGTGTGAGTTTCTAATCCTCATCATATAACCACGATAAAATTCTTCTTCACCAGGTTCATACTGTCTATCTATATACAGGTGACTATTGTAAGTTGCTTTATAATTCTCTTTTTGTAACTTGTGTTCTCCCCATGCAGCCACTACCCAACTCCAGTCTTTTGTAATCTGGGATAGTCTTAAATTTTCTAGTCTGTTGATACCCGACCACATACATACTACAAGGTCTGGCCAACCGTCTTTTTCATATTGTTTGTTAACTTGAAATGTTTGTTGATATTTTCCTACCATGTCTTTTGGTTCAAACCATTGCTGTGCATCTTGTTCCCATGCTCCTGGCTTTAACTGATTAGGATTTACACCCTCTTTAAACTTCTTAGTTGAATAATTATGTTTTTTTACTCCTACATTTGCTAATGTAGTACTCCAATATCTTTTTCTGCCAATGATTGCGTTCTGTACTGTTCTTTGTATGTAATCATTACCTCCACCAATCTTGCCTTCATTCCATTCTAAATGTCCCATTTCTTTAGACACTAAGTTACTAAATCTTGTCTTTTTCTTGTCCTCTAGTTCCATTCCATTTGTAAAACTACACCCTGCAAATAATATCGTCAAAATACTTGTACTCCATACTTCTTACTGAAGTCTATAGCGTCCTGCCAGTTATCTACTATTGGTTGTCCTTTTATATTCAGACTTGTATTCAATAACATTGGAACTCCTGTTCTTTCATAATATTCTTCAAGTATAGGTCTAAGTATCGTTTTACAACTAGGAGTAACGAGTTGTACTCTTGCACTATTATCTACATGAGTTACAGACTTGTAATCATGTTTTGCTTGAGAAGTGTACTGCATATACTTATTCATTGGCCCGTCGAAGTATTCATCAGCATACTCCGATAGAATCGCGGGAGCGAAGGGTCTAAACTGTTGACGTCTTTTAATTTTGTTGACTGTACGTTTGATGTCGTACCTAACATCGCCAAGTAAACTCCTGTTACCAAGAGCACGAGGCCCAAACTCTGCTTTTCCATTTGCTATTCCTACTACTTTGTCTTTTAATAATTGTGTTACTACTACCTTAGGGTTGACAAAGTGGTCTATATTTGTCCCAAGATAGGGTGTGTATTCTATTTTCTTTCTATTGAATGCTAAAGCAGCTCCTAGACTGCTACCTGCATCGCCTGGGTTTGGGTAAATCCAAACATCTTTAAAATAATGATGTAGGATTTTACTATTTGCTACGCAGTTAAGTGCAACACCACCTGCATAACATAGTTTTGTACCCCAGTTTGCGGCAAGACCTATAATCTTTTCGATTTCTAACTCAGCGTGAGCTTGGGCACTTGCGGCTATATCTTCTGGTCTGTGACCTTTAAAATCTTCTAAGGAGAACCCTTTATGCCAGTTTGCCCACTCATTGAAGCAGTACTGCATATCTACACATACTTCTCCATATGCCGCCATTCCCATAGTTATATATTCATCTTCATTTGGTTTCAAACCAATACGCTTCGTAATAGCACTATAGAACAGGCCAATGCTTTGTGGATAAATTTTTTCAAAAACTTTTTTCAATTTTCCGTTCTCGACTATCCAAATACTGCTGGTACTCCATTCTCCTATCGCATCAATCACGACACAAACGACATCATCATCAAAAGGTGATGTGTAGTACGCTCCTGCTGCGTGGCTTTCGTGATGATATGTATGATAATCACATTGCTCAAAGATTTTTGTGGAAACAGGGAGTTGTGAAAACTTTGCACGTCTTTCGTTCTTTAGCGGTACATTTTCATAGAAAACCGATACATCTGCGTCTGCATTTCTTAAATGGAGTGGGTTGATTCTGTCGTTCTTTTTTCTACTAAAGCGCTCCGCGTGTTTAGCCCAGAGAACTTCGTTCCCTTCAACTAACGCTACTGAGGCGTCGTGAAACCCCTCTGATATACCCTTTACTATCACGCTCCTCGTTCTCCTTTTCTCCAAATTGTGTAGTTATACTTTGTACCTGAGGTAACTATCTTACCTCTGTGCATTTGTCCTGAAGGAAAGAATATTGCTGCGCCTGTTTTAGCTTTCCAATAACCTATTCCTTCTAATTCAAACTCTCCGCCTTCGAAGTCTTCATTCAAAAAGACACTAGCACTTAGTCTGTTTGCTGGTGTTCTTTTGAATAAATCTTTAACTGATTCATCTTCATCTCTGTGCCAATCTAATTCGTAACCCCCTTTATACCGATTACAAAAGTGGGAATACTTATTTATTAGATTAAATCTATAAGTCATACTATTAAACTTAAAGAAAGCCTCGTCAAATTTAGACTGCCACGAAACATCGGGCACGCCAATGTCTCGTAATTGTACTCCTGTTTTCCAACCATTGTATGTACCCGCTGGGACTTTAGATAAGTTCCAATCGTTTACACTCGCAATTAGCGACTTACACTCTTGCTTAGAGAGAAAATTCTCTTCTATAGCGAAGTAAGTATGACCAACCCTATTGATTTTCATAGGGCGGTAAGTCGTCAAATCTGTAATACTTTTTAGTTTCGCTGTGATAATGCCAACCTTGAAACCTGTGCTGGTCTAGTGGCTTATCTGATTCTACATATCTATCTTGTTCTTCTACCATTTTTTAGGGAAATCCTCCAATATCTTGCTCGTAGGTTTGAAACACTCCGTGTGTCCTCCAAACTTGTGAGACGGTTCAAGTTTATCATCTAAGAACTTGGCATGAAGCATTTGCTCCATATTAAACACTTCTTCTAATGTAGAAGTCCATGTTCGCTGAATTCTTAGGTCATAGCCCTGAAAGCCTCTTGCTCTCTTGATTACATGCCGCCAGTCTTTACCAGCTGCAATACCCACTTTGATGATTTCTCTTTCGTGAGTTTTCTTATTTACTAAAATAACTCCATACAGAACACCCTCTTTCTGAGCCTCTGCGGGGTGGTTTTTAAAATAAGTTTCATTATATTTTCCTACAGAAGCCAATATATTAAACTCCTGCAAGAACACGAACAACTCCTGACGCAAGTATTACTACTGCTGCTGCGTTCAGAATTATTAACGCTCTATCTTTCCACATAACGCCTACTGCTAACCAACCTGCACAACCTAAGGTTGACAGAACTAAGTCTGCAAAGGGGTACGCTTGTCCGCCACGAAGTATCATGGCAGTCAATAAAATTAAAGATGATGCCCACTTTACCCACCAAGATAAGTCAAACTCCAGCCACGCTTTTTCCAAGCGTTTTTCAATTTGTTTTTTCTTCTTACTGCGTATTTCTTTTAGCTTCATCTAAGTTCTCCCATTCATCTAGTAATTGTTCAAAATAATCGGGCTCATTCATCTCCTCTATCATTTCTCTAAAGAACTCTATATCTGGTATGTGTTGCCCGAAAGGTATTTTAGTTATGTAAACTCTATATGCTTTCTCTAACTGTGATTCTAAATACAATAACATTACACTCTCCTCACAACTTTAGGGATAATTTCTCCACTTCTAATTACTTCTACATTGCAACCTATCTCTAGATTTAGTTCATCTATAAAGGCTATGTTATGTAGGGTAGCTCTTGAAATGGTAGCTCCATTGATTTCAATAGGTTCTAGTAACCCAGTTGGAGCGATTACTCCGCTCTTACCAGTATTCCATTCAACATCTAACAACTTAGTAACAACTCCTTCCGCTCTTGTCTTGTATGCGTATGCTCCTCTAGGGTGGTGTGAAGTATGTCCTAACTTATCAAATGCCCTGTATGAATCAACTCGGAATACAATACCATCGTTTGGGAACTCATTCCAGTCTCCCATTGATATTACATTAAACCAGTTGTCAAGAAGTTTCATATCTTCTAGCCATCTTTCTCCAATGTATGGTTGTATTCCATATGCAATAAAAGTCAAATCACGAGATTTGAACTCATCTACATCTTTAAGGTTAAGAGCGCCAGCTGCATAGTTCCTACTATTCTTTATGGTTTTAGGAGCTACTACTTCGCCTGTAATCTGACGAACGCCAGAGAACAAGGCATAGCCTGTCTGTCCTGTTTCTAATACTTTTGGAACTATATGTCTGATTTTGTCTGATATGTCTAGTCCTGCAACACCATCGCCTCTGGTGAGAGCTTGGTGAAAGATACCATCAACATATGTAATTGATACGGCAGCACCATCTAACTTAGTAGTTGTAACTGCGGCATCTTTGCCCCAGTCAGGTGCTTTATCTTCATTTGCAAAAACTTTTTGTAATGAGAACATTTGGAAGGGGTGCTTGAAACGACTGTTTGTAGCTGAACCCACTTCATCTGTATTTACATTCTCTACTAACCTATCATAGACCTCATCAGGTACGATAGGATATCCGTTGAAATATGCCTCGCGACATTTGCTTAAAAATGCTCTTATATCTTTATTCATTTGTATATTATACTAAAAATATAAGGATTTGTCAAGAACTATTTTTCTGGTGTCCCAGGCAAGAGTCGAACTCGCAACCTACTGCTTAGAAGGCAGTTGCTCTATCCATTGAGCTACTAGGACGGAAGAAAAATTATCTACTTATCCTGTTTTCGTAATCGGCTGATTGTTCGTCCCACCAACTTGGTTTGTCTCGGTATTTCCAGTCAGCAAAGACTGCTTTATCTTTGTGGTAGAACTCTCGGTAGGCTTCGACTGGGTCGTCTCGTTTGCAATCATCAGGCATGGCTTGGGCAAATGGGGTAAGCCCGATGTCGGGGATTGATATTTCTGGTAGCCCCAATACCATGTCGACTGATTTATGCACTTTGCCATATCGATAGGTATATTCATCTCCCAATGCCAAGGCGTAGCAGTAAAGCCAGTCATAGTTTGACTGGGAGCTCCTAGCCCAGATGGTACAAGGGTGGTTATACATAGTAGGGAGATAAGGGAAATCCCTCGGGTCATTCTTTTTTTGAATGGAAACTGATGCCCATTCTTCTGAGGTGAGTTTTCTGTTAGGTACGTATCCTGCATATTTATGTGTCCAATGTACTGTGCAGAGCATTTGTCCTGCCTCTAAAGGCATCTTGACGATATGTTTATCGACATGATACTCCGCGCACTTATCTAAATCTTCGTCAAGTATACAAATATTCATAAGACTACTATACTAAATATTTGAGGTTCTGTCAAGTAGTTTTTCAGGTATGCTGCAAATTGTTTATGCGCTTCTG
>ERZ802830.4507-NODE-4507-length-11145-cov-8.77917_pt1 | contig 11145 bp, 7 predicted proteins | sample MGYA00345654_ERZ802830 | MGnify/ENA primary metagenome ERZ802830 (study PRJEB30503, sample SAMEA104212375) | marine metagenome | biome: Westerlies Biome; feature: [SRF] surface water layer (ENVO:00010504) within the epipelagic zone...; material: water...
CATAATACTTCCGGCTAGATAAGAAGCACCTTCATCAGAAAAGCCTTGAAGCACTAAAAGCCTCTTACCATCATGCATATTATCTGGCTGATAAACCTTAAGCGCTTGCTGGTAAGTATCAAAGCCCATGTTTTGGTAACCTAAAGCACCGGCTTGCTCTTTTAGAAATTGAACCGGAGTTTGATTAAACTTCTTAGAAAGCTCAAGTGTTCTAGCTGAGTAACCTTGGCTCTCATCCATAGCCTTGACATCAGCCAAGAAGTTGTCTTTGGTGAGGTAAAGATCATTACTTCCAGCAAAAATACCAGCGTCATTTATCTCTGACATTGGTTTCTGACGGAAGTCGTCAATAGCTTCTCCCGTGGTTCTATTCCTAAAAGCAGGACCACGTGTATAATATTGAGAACGCATTGAAATGGTATTGCTTGACGCGTCATAACTAATATCCCCTGTACTCTGAGTTTGGGAATTAGGATCACCCATCAACTCACGCTCATACTTGTCTTGCAGCAACTCTGCTTCTCTAGATAGGTCCTGAGGCTCGACACCACCTTTTTTATTACGAGCAAAGTTAAGGAGATCTTTTTCCATCCGTCGTTTCGTAGTACCAATTACTACCTCAGCAGCTGAGTCAAGATCAGCACCCTTAAGATTGCCTCCGCTCTTTTTAATAATGACATTCTTAACAAATTTTGTTACTAGCTGTTCTACATTAATACCAGATTCATCAAGAGCCTTCTGGGCTACATCAGATGTATCGCCTAGAGTTTTAAAGTAAGAATGCTCAGCTTTGGAAAGATCACCTTGCAGTAAAGCGTTATCAATATACTCTTGTGATTCTGGATTACCACTTCTAAATCCTTGAAGAATTTGTCTATAGACATCAGGGTCTCTATTGATCCCTTTCTGCACCATTGCTTGCGCCGCTTCAGTAGCCTCGTTAGATCCATCAGCTTCTGCCCAAGAAAGAAAGCGCTGTCTTATAACTTCAGGAGCTTCATCTGAGGTAAGAAGCTCCCTTCGCAATTGACCTAACTTATTTTCGACACGCATCTTACTTTCTTTAGCTGTTATATTCATGTCAGCATATACAGCTGATCTTTCACCCCTCTCAGCAGCTCTAATTAGCTTTTCATATTTTGGCTGGTCTCCTAGCCTGGTACGACCATTCTGACCTGCTTTCTGAAAGGTAACATCCCTAAGTTTGCCATAGTCAAGGGGATCAGTACGTTCTAAAAGGTTTTTAAAGACCTCATCTTTAATCTCAACATCACCCTTACTCTCAGATTTACCGGAAGAAATAAAGTTTGACTCTAAGGTATTCCAAGCAGTCTGGAACTGCTCATTAATCGCATAGGAGGCAGCATTTTGCTTAGCCGCGTCCCACTTAGTATTCTTTTCCTTTGCTTGAGCAAGGGGCTTTCTAATACCAATTTCAGCAAGAACGGCGCTTTTAATAGCCCTGCCGTAGGACATGATTGAAGCATGAGCATTACCCTCTTTGGTAATTCCCATTTCGGTAGTCAACTGCCTAGCTACCTGATGCACAGCTTCATGTGTATGGGAGGCGGGCACATTTTTAAATGGAATCATCTGTCCATTCACCATAACCATGGTGTTTGGATCCTCCAGAAGATCGTATAGTTCCCCTGGAACAGCTACAGCAGCATTATTAATATCACGCTGCTGGATATTCCTAGCAAAAGTAACATCAGTAGATTGAGATCTTATGTCTTGCTGAGACATAGGGGATCCAGGAGCTACCTTCTTAACCCCCTGCTCTAAAGCTACTTCTGAAGCAAGAATTTCAGAGTTCTCCTTAATAACAGAACTATTAGCAGCTACACTGCCCTTATTAGAAAAAAAGATATCATAGGGTTGTTGCGCATCAGCCTCATCATTTTTCTTTTCGTTTTCTGCTGCTATATGCTTAATCCCAAGAACAGAGAAATCAACAAGACCCTGAATGATTGATTGAGTTACAGCCCTATTGGCATTGTCAACCTGTTGTTTGGCTTGAAGTGCTTGACTCTGTAGTGCATTATCAGCCGCTAAAGCTCTTGCCTCAATACCAAGATTAGTACGCTCTTCTAAATCTTGGACTGCAAGTTGATCTTGCGCAAGCTTATTACTAAAAGACTGCTTGGCCTTATTAGTAGAGAACTTAAGTGATTGATCACCTCGATCAACCAACTGGTCTAACCTAAGCTCACCCTTATCATAAGTTTGAGAAGCATCTAAGATGTTCTTATCGATCTGCTGTTGAAGCCTCAGCTGATCAGCAACTTGTTGTTGGGAGATGCGTAGTTCAGATTGATCTGTTTGATCTTGAGCACGGCGACTTACCGCACTCATCTGCTCGTTACGTTTACTTTCCCTATCTTGTGTCTGTAGATCTCGGATAGCAGCGTCACCTTGCTGCTTAATAGCTTTATTCTTATTAGTGACTTGAGTAGGACTAAAGCTGGCTCCACGAGCATTACCTTGATAACGCTTCTCTGATTGACCGCCTTGATAAATTCTTGCCATTTATTAAGCCAGCCCTTGAGCTGGGAGATTATTTAGGTATACCGAGACTTACAAAGGTAGGTACATCGGGGAGTTGAGGTAGATATGGCATCTCAGGATTAAAGCCAACTGAAGAATCAGCCTTCCTGTCTGCTGCACGGTTCTGATCAAAGGCACTGTCCATACCAATGATTGCTCCGACTTCTGCTGAATCAAGCATTGCCTGCTCTTGAGCCAAAGCAATACCTGCTTGACGTTCAGCATCCATCACTAGGAGTCCTACAGACTGTCCTGTACGACCTGAAGCAAGGATGGTGCCCTTAGCTCCAATAGATTTAGCCATGATGGCTTGAGCTTCAAAGGCTGCTTCCTTTCGTTTCTCATTCAGCTTCTGCTGTTCTGAGATATAGACACGATTAGCTGCAGATAGATTTTCATCTTTCTGTAGTTCAGCAGTGATCTTATCGCTTTGATATAATCTTCTATCGGTCTCATTACGCTTCATCAATTGAGTACGTTCATTGATGACAACACGGCGCTGAGCCTTATATCTATCCAAGATATCAGCGTTAGCTTGAGCCACCTTAAGGTTTCTAGCTTCAGCCTGGGCCTTTTGCTGCATCTGTTGAGACTGCTGCATCTGCTCTATCTGTAGAACCTGTTGTTGGTTCTGTAGATCAACGTTCTGTTTTAGTTGTTGTTGCTGCTGTTGGATAGCAAGTGTTTGTTGTTGGGCTTGCTGTTGCAGTTGCATTTGCTGCTGAGCTTGCATCTGTGATTGCTGTTGCTGCAGTTGTAAGCGCTGCATACTGCCCTGTTGCATAGCCTGACGATTAGCCATGCCAATTTGAGCTTGCTGCTGTTGAGCAGCCATATTTAATGAAGCTTGGGCTTGAGCGGCTTGGTTATAACTATTTGAAATACCCATGCCAACTGACGTGGCTGTGGTTACAGCCAAGGTGATGTAAGTAGCGGCTATTGCATCGCACATAATTTCACAATTTCATAAAAGGGCTGGTGATTAGGTCCAGCGGATATAGAGCGGATAGCTTTAAATTTAAAGAATCGGAGCAACTTATGATGTTTAGTATTCCTAGCATCTGCCAAGTTCCATAACAACTTATAGTCCTCACCTTTGGTCTCTATCCACCGCTTGAAGACCCTTAAAACACTAAGGTTGATGTCTTCTATAGCTGGTGTACTTAGGAGCCATATAGCCCCTATATCAGGGCTCTGGCGGACAATACCAACTATGCCGGCTAGATTGCCATATTTATCGTGGAAGGCATAAGCCTCTTCACTCAATAAAACTCCAAAGGGGACAAAAAGAAGGGAGCTACCACTAGCTTCAACCTCCTCTCTATCCTCTGTCCTTATATTCTTTATTAGTTTAATACCATCCGCGAAGGTTGCGGGGATCATCTCGTAGCTATACCTCTGGTTGAATAGTGACCTTCCCAGCTGTAGCTAGTAAAGGATGCGGGGAGTGGATCTGGTGCTGAAATAGTAATCTTAGCTAGATCACCTCGGCTGTAAACAGCAATGGCCTGAGTAGAGAACTCATCAATAGCAGCACTATTAGCAAGATATAAATCTGACTTTGGTACATCAAGATCTACGGTACGATCTAGATAACCTTTTTTTTGGATAGTAGCAGTGTATCTACCAGAATAGTAAAGATCAATATAGACATTCTCTATCATTGGTGTATTGCGTCTATCGGCCTGATTGTTCTCACCTGATTTAACAAAGAAACTAGGAAGAGTAACGGACATGGTATAACCAAGGCCCACAATAAACTTAGAGGAGGATATATCGCTACTCACATCAAAGTAAGAAGCATTGGTAGATGAATCCACTTGCAAGCTACTAGACTCATAGAAAGTTTCTGTGCCTTGGAAAGTAGCGACAAGGAACGGAGTTGAGCCTGTCACTGCAAACCCAGCGGGAAGTGTAATACGGCTGGTATTACTATTTACAGAAGTGACTGTAACTTGAGTATCGTAGATATAGTGATCAAGGCGTGGAGTAAACGAAATACCAAAGGCTTTGATAGGAGAAGTCTCTGGGTCATCGATTAGCTCTAAACGACTTAATACTGACTCCCCTTGTGAGTTATAACCAACAAAGTAGCCAGTATCATGTGCAAACTCAACCATTTTAATTGGAGTCTGCATAGTCCACTTGGACCATCCAGCTAGATTTCTTTCATTTCCTGAGTTATAGAACTTGAAGATATACAAATCCTCATCGCCAGCACCCATTAGTACCATACTGCTATTTGGAACAGAAGATAATAAGGAGAGACGTGGTGGAATGTATTCAGGAACAATTCTAGTATTCTCAGAAATCAAGGCTCGTGCTTGAAGGGAGTCTGTAGATAGCTCAAATACCTTTGTAAAAGTTTCTGCTGACGTGGCGAATAGAATAGACACACCAGTCTCTACAGGCTCTACATCAGAGTTATAGGAATAGTTGGTGATCTCTGTCATCTTGACAGTAGCCGGACCAAACGCAACGTCTTGAGTAGACAAAAGGAACTGAGAGTTCTCTGCAAATAACAGAAGACCAGCAGGCGTACCAATCGCCGCTTTAAGCTTGGCAGGCTTAGTAGAGGATGCCGCCATATCAATGGGATCTGAGTCACTAATAGCGATAGCAGAGCCCTGGAAGAAATTAAAATAATCCCCAGCTTGACTCATAACTACAGTGTCTTCAGAGATAAAACCAAGCCTATTCATGTAGAAGAAGCAGTCTCTGATCGATTTATCTACAAAGGTTGGGGCTGGGTTAGTCTTTTCATCTCCAACCTCCCGTCCAACCCAGAAGTTTGTATCACCGAACTCTTCAGAGAGAGGCCGGACATCAAAGTTGCCATTTGCAAGTCTGATCAAGACATGCGGCATGGTTCCATTGTTTAAATTGATTGGGATAGAAGGGCCAACAGTTTCTTCCCAAGAACCTTGTCCTGGTATTCCACCTTCAGTTTTAAATTTGACATAGTAGTCATCAGCATCAGATTGTGCTGAGTTGGCTACCTTAAGGACAAAACCATCAACACATTGTGGTGGTAAAAGAGATACATCATTAATAGATTCTTTTAGACCATAAAGGGCTTTGTCAGCGGCACCACCGCGTACTTGCAAGTTAAAGTCCCTGTTATCATCACGTGTGACAACAATAACGTTACCCACTGGCAAAGCAGTAAAGTTAGCCAAGGCAGAGATACTGGCTACTAAGTTAGCTACAATATCAGCAACACTTAAAGCACCTGTTGCAAGATCGGCTACCGTCGTATATGAGACAGAAGCCTCAGCTTCATAGCTATAGCCAAAAGTAACATCCTCAACAGTAACTGTATAGGACTTACCAGACATTGTCACGGAAACAGTGTCACCTACGGACCAGTTGCTACCACCATTATTCAGGCTGGCATTAACACGGTACTTACTCTTATATGAGTAGTTAGGTACATCAGGACCACGTTGAACAGAAGTAATGGTAATACGATAACCAAAGCTAGAACCAGCTGGGAAGATATGACCACTAGAAATCTCTAGGTCAGAGGACGTGGTATTGGATGCAATGATTTCCGTACCTTCTTGCCAATCCTGGTCTTGATTATTTGTTTGAAATGCTGCTACCTGGAGGCTAGTAGTCCTAAAATATTTATAACCATCTCTTTCTGCTACTTGAGCTTCCGCTCGTATAGTAATAGTACCTGGCCCAGCAGTATAATTCTTAGTTGAGTACACATAAGAACCAGTTACAAAGTTATTTGCATTCCCCTGCTCAACGTGCCACCAAGCATTACGACCTCCATTGAGACCACCAATATCGTTCCACACATCATCTGTTGCGACACCAGTGGGAAACGTATCACCTTGGACTTCTGTAGTAACAAGAGTGGGGGCACAAGTTGCTGTCAGGGTAAAGCCTAATCCTGTCTGAGTACCAGTCCCACTTTCTACAAATGACTGAGTATCTTGGAGAGTACAGGCTCCAGCATCAGCAACTTCAAAAGAAGCTGGTGAAACAGAAATTCTAGAAGCTTTAAATACTTTGACTTGGTTAAGAGTTTGACCATCCCTTAAGAAGTCAACATTATATTGGGTATTATAAGCAACTTGGTTGACTACAATTAAAGCTTTTTGGCTTTGACTAGCAGTTACATCAGAGTTCATGGTGACTGTTTGTTCACCATTAGTTAGGATCGTATAATCATTAATAGTAAGCGCTTTCAAAGCACTCACGTTATTAGCTTGTAGATATTCAGACGCAGATCCTCTCAGCGTTACAGTTCTCTCTACCCCAGAATCAGCTGCCCAAACTCTTACAACAGTTCCAGCTGAAACAGTATGGTAGATGGCACATACATACCGCTCTTGATCATCTCTAAATATTGGGATCCACTTAGCATCTGCTGGTACATCACCCGCAAGTTTGCCTATGAATTGAGTACCGGGCCGCTTAGAACAGCCAAAAGTAGGATCTAGATAAACATTATCAGCCTGTCGGACTTGACCGGGAATCTTTACGGGATCGGGTTGTTGACTTACGCCACCCAATACATTACTAATAGTTTGGGAAATAGCTGACATTAAACTCTCCTAGCTAACGCCAAAGATGGGTCATAGGTGTGCATAGTTGTAAAACCATCCTTGTTTTGAAATATGTTGTAGTCACCCTGCTGTGTGTCGTACTCAAGAGCAGTAGCCCTAGCAATAACTTCTTCACGCTGTCCAAATGAAACAGCTTCAGAAGAGCCTACAGAACGTCCTGCAAACACATTGGCTGCACGAATAGTAATGTACTCTTTAAAAGCTTCAGGACAATCTACGAAGTCAAAAAGCCATACAACATCGAGATACTGTATATCTTCAAATACAAATGAGTGGAGGCTTTTGTCGTAAAGCTTTCCTTTGCGAATTACAATAAAGTTTGGTGTATTAGGTTTTGAATCTAAAGACAATACATCTTCAGGGATGACGATGTTATTACTTGTATCGGGGGTAAAGGGGAAAGCATATTCGGTATTAAATATCCAACCTTCACTTTGAACAGCACTAGAGATTTCATCTAGTACTAGCTCCGCCATCTCTACAAGTGGGTTACCTGAATCAAGTACGGTTACAGGTGATTGACCAATGTTGCTGAGGATGCGATTAACTGCATCAATTTTAGTAGTTTTACGGGCCATTAATTTACTTAGGAAATGGGAAGTCCAAAGGCCCCAAAGGGGGCCAATGGCAATTAGGCGGCTTGCAGAGAGCCAGCCACAGAGACACGCAGAGTGTCAGCGCCCATAGCGAGCTTGCCGACAATCAGGTCGCCCTGATACTGGACGTGGAAGTCACCAGAAGTTGTTTCGATGCTGGGGCCGATGGCCTCAACAGTTCCGCAAGCTTCTTTGTGGAATACGAGTCCAGCGAGTGCTGAGTTATCAACAACATAGCTGTTCTCTTCACCAGTTACCGCAGCATTATTAGTAGCGGTCTTGCCGTACTGGTTAGCCAATACGTTGGACTTATAGATACGAATACCAGCAATAGAGTAAAGACCCTTACCGCTATTCATGTCACCCTGAGTGTTACCGATCTCACGGTTCAGGATGTTTGTGTCTACAGAAGAGATCAAGCTGTAGTACTGACGTGGAGACAGTACGGCACAGCGGCCATCCATAGGAGCAGAGCGTTCGTCGAGGACTGCCGCAGCCTCGAAAAAGCCATCAACAATTGCTTGAGCGTTGTTGGTATTACCAGAACCAATGTTTACTTGGAAGCCACCAGGCTCACCAGTAACAACAGAAGATTCGGTTGCACCTTTAGCAAGGATACGAGCAATACGATCATCATAGTGAAGAGCTAAGGCTTCACCAATCTGCTTCGAGATCTCAGATCTGCTGGACCACTGGCTCAGAATTTCATCAAGATCATAAACAAACTGGCTGCTAGTCAACAACGAATCCATGACAATAGTCTTTTCGTTGCTCTTCATCCCGGCAGCTGGAGTAATAGCTTGGCCAGGAGTATGATAGCCACTATCTAACTTTCCGGTCAGCAAAAACTGCTTGCTCTTACCACCACGGAGGGAGTAATTACGGACCAATCCTTTAAAAATTGTCGCTGAATTGAAGGCATTAAATACCTCCCCAGAGAACAATTTGATACTGGTAGCGTAACGTGTATCGTAATTTTGTGTGGGTGTACGTGAGCCATTGGCTACGTTATTACCCTGAAATGCTGTAAAAGTCATTGTAGGTTTTTAAAGAGGTTTGTAATCAACAAGTCCTCTAGCGCTAGAAGTATTCAATTTTATAGACATATGCTCTTTCAACTTGAGCGAAGCTTCGCCAAAGGGTTATCCGCCTTAACGGGCCACAGTGGCTAACAGAAGGGGAGTCCGACTCTGAGGTGTTCCCCTTCCAGACATCGAGGCTTTTCCGGTCCTCGATTCCGTAACCGTTCCTTGGAGATTTACAAGGAAAAGGATTTAAGCTTACTTAACTAATAAGTATTGGACACCTCTATAGGTGAGCTTGAATTTGCGTTCTGCAGCCTGCTGAAGGCGAACTGCATAACGAACTTGATTAGAGGTCATGGGTTTCTCCATAGGCTCAGGCCCCGTTCCATGCACTGAGTTAGATGCGTCCCTTATGGGATGAACGAACTATGGATTAAAGAAGATCTCCAGACCTAGCAAGCTTCTCCTCTACATCCATACGGTAAGCAGGGTCTGAGGAGTACCTAGGATCAGCTATAGCTCTAGCTAATTCAGCTTGGCTACGGAATGCTTTCTTAGAGTTTGAAGCTTTCTTACCAGTCACAAGTGGGGCCTCATAACCCTCATTTGTCCTGTATCGATTGTTCAGAGCCTCTACTGCATAACCAATTGCTGCTGCATTGTTGGAATTAATGACAGAGTTAAATTGTTCTGTTTCAGCTTCAGATAAAGCAGAACCAGCCCACTCAATCATAGAAGCATAAGCATCATCACCACCAACTGATTCACGGATCTGAGACAGCTGATCATTAGTTGCAGCTGTTTGCTTAGCTTGCGCTACTTGGGTCGCATGGTATTTGAAGTAAGTATCAAGTAGATCTTTACTGCTCATTTGAGAGAGAGACTCGAAATCCTCCTCTGTAACAGAACCACCGTTCTTTTCAAAGCGATCGTTGATCTCAACAAACTTACGGATATTTTCAGATACCTCAACCTTTTCTTCTAATACTTCTTCTTCTTCTTGCTCCCCTTCGGCTTGCACCCCTTCTTCTTCCGATCCATCTTCATCTGTACTTTCATTAGCCTTGCCGAGTTTAGATTGTAATTCGTTATAAGCCTTGAGCAGATCATCCTGGGATTTAAACTTTCCACCAATTAGGGATACATCTTCATTACCAGCATCTACCTGCTCATAAGCCCTAGCTTTATCTTCATTCTGTGCATTGATGAGTTTCTCACCTTGCTCTAGTGCTGCCGTTTCGGCTGCCTGTTGTTCAGGCGTGGGACCCTCGGAAGGGTCAAAGGTAATGCGATTCATTTAGTTAAACGTGGTGGTTACTGATCCAAAAGTGGGGCGGACTTTATCTTTCTTGCCGTACTTACCAGCACTTGGAGTACTAGGTCCAGACACCTGTTGCTTAATTGAATAGTCAACAGTCTTGTCAGATACCACCCGATCAATAGGAGTAGCCTCCCAAGCCTCATTTAAGCCAGCGTCTCCTTTAAAGGATCCATCAGGCTTCCGGGCTCGGCGGCGCTTGGGGCTGTTGTTGTTGTCCATTAGGGTTCATCATCATTTGTTCAGCCATCGGTGACTTCGCTAGTTGCCCAGCTTGCTTCATGATGGTTTCTTGGTTCTGCTGCTCTTGTGCAGCTTGACGTTCTTGGCCTAGCTGCTCTTCTGTCTTAATTAATCCGAGAGATTCAATGCCGCTACTAGCTGCTAGACGACGGAGAAATTCACTGGCGTCGATGTATTGCATCATGGCCTCTGGGCCTAAGCCTTGAGCCACAGTCGTGACAAACTCCATCAATGCTTGACGGTCTTGACCACGTCCAATACCATTTAAGCCAGCAACAACTGTGGGTAGGACTAAGCCTTTAGGCAAGGTTGGGATCCCCTTCTGCCTCTGCAACATCATCATCTTACGATTAAGATAAGGCTGGAGCAAAGAGTCAGTAAGGTTGCTGTATATTCCGCCAAGTTGCTCATTTAGCTCTTGTATTGTGGCATTTACCTCGGCTGCAGTTGTGCGCTCAGACTGACGTACAGACAGGACTAAGAATGCATCAGATAGTCGCTGAGATAATGTTGCAATCATCTCTTGAACTGTTTTAAAATCTGCAGTCTTGCCCACAGTCACTACGCCCACATCATCTGGCCGGCCTTGGATTATGCCCCCAGATTGAGCCCGTGCTAATGATTGAGGTTTCGTAGTAGCGGATGGTGAAACTAAGAAAATTACTTTCGCCGCTGCTGCCGAACCTTCGACCATAGCCTGCATTAACCGTTCTAGGCTATTTAGATCCCCAATAAATTCCTCTACACGTCCTCTACCGTAACTCTCACCATCGCAGTGATTGAAAGTTAATGCCATCCAGGGGGATGTTTTAACAGGCGAAGATGATTTACTC
>ERZ802830.4509-NODE-4509-length-11140-cov-16.3606_pt1 | contig 11140 bp, 9 predicted proteins | sample MGYA00345654_ERZ802830 | MGnify/ENA primary metagenome ERZ802830 (study PRJEB30503, sample SAMEA104212375) | marine metagenome | biome: Westerlies Biome; feature: [SRF] surface water layer (ENVO:00010504) within the epipelagic zone...; material: water...
GAAGATTTTGATCCTGATACTCGTGACCGCTTCATTGCAGGGAGCCTGTTGCCCGCCAGTTGGTACGTTAAAGCGCAGGAAGTACGCAAACTTTTTGCTGAAGAAGCAGCCACGTTATTGCAATCCTTCGACGTATTGATCGCGCCGTCAACTCCAATTCGGGCGCCGAAAATTGGTCAAAAGACCATGCTTATCGATCATCAGGAGGTTAATGTTCGAGCTAACCTCGGCTACTTCACGCAGCCCATATCTTGCATCGGCTTGCCCAGTTTGAGCATCCCAATATTGTCTCGCGACGCGCTCCCGCTTGGAGTTCAGGTGGTGGCCGCGCCTTGGTCGGAGCGCCATTGTTTCGAGATCGGTTTTCGTTTGCAGTCTTTGGGGCTAGCAGGCGCGAAACAAATTTAGGGATTAACGTTCAAGTTAAGCCGGCACGTTGCCATAAATTCTGCGCGTGGGAATGGTGCCGCTCCATGAGGTTAGTCCTGTCCATATCCACCAAACGACCTTCCTTTACTTTCCAAAGTCCGTTAATCAAAACATGGTGTGCTCTGTGGGCGCCGCTCGAGAGTAGTGCAGCCAACGGATCTTGTGCGCCGGAGAATTGGATATCCTGTAGGTCAAACATTGCTAAATCGGCCGCGGCACCGGTATTTAGATGCCCCAGTTCCGGCCGTGACAGCACTTCTGAACCCCCTAATGTAGCCAAGCGCAGTGCGTCTAGATGCGTAAAGTCTGAATTAAACAGTCTTTGCAATAGAAACGCCTGCCGGGTCTCTTGGATTAAATTGCTATGGTCGTTAGAGGCGGAACCGTCTACGGCTAAACCCACAGAAACACCCGCCGCGCTCAGTTCTTTGACTTGGCAAATACCTGAACTAAGGATCATGTTTGAAGATGGACAATGAGATACGCCGCATTGGCGCGCGCCTAACAGAGCAATTTCCTTTTGGGTCAAATGTATGCTGTGAGCAAACCATGCGCGTGAGTTTAGCCAATCGCACTCGTCGAGAAATTCGATGGGCCTAACGCCGTATTTTTCTAGACAGAATGCTACCTCATCCTCGGTTTCGGCAAGATGAGTATGGAGCGCCACACCAGTTTTGTTGGATATCTCAGCGGTAGCTCGCATAAGTTCGGGAGTGACTGAAAAGGGCGAGCAAGGCGCCAATGCTATCTGGTTAAGCGCAAAATCCTCGGCGTTATGCCACTTTTTTATGAGGCGCTCGCTCTCATACAAGATTGTGTCTTCGTCCTCAACCACAGAAGCGGGGGGCAGCCCGCCCGACGATTGATCTAGGCTCATTGATCCGCGCGTGAGGACAGTACGCATTCCCATTTCGGTAGCGACTTGCATCTGTACGTCGATCGCGTTCCGACAATTTTTGTTGAAAAGGTAGTGATGATCGACAGACGTGGTGCAACCAGACAACATTAGCTCTGCTATTGCTAGTCGTGTAGAGATTTCCACGTCGGCCTCTGTCAGATTAGCCCAAAGCGGATAAAGCGCTCCAAGCCATTGGAAGAGTGGTTTGTTTAACGCGATTCGCATAGCTCGCGTTAAAGTCTGATAAAAATGGTGATGAGTGTTTATTAGTCCGGGAAGAACCACCAAGCGGCTCGCATCGATTGTTTCGTCGCAGTCGCCTGTCCAGCCCTCACCCCCATAAAGTATCTTTTGGATTTGGCCATCGCTTAGTATTATGCCGCTGACAGGTTGCGCGGATCCGTCAGAGTTGGGATCGATTCCGTACGTTGCTAGCGGATTGCGAATCCAAATTACGTTGCGCTGGGTCAAAATTTTCCTCTAATCAATTATTTGAAGGCCACCACAGCCGACCCACTCAACCTAGTTGAAGTCGAATGCGGTCGCTTGGCATGAGTGTTGCTAGCAAATGATAACGAATTGATCGAAAAATTAATGCTCGTCGAATATTGACAAGAATGTTCGGCAGTAAGACTGTAATGGCTCGTAAATTGACACCAACGGAAGAGAAAAATTATCGTTAGGCGAAACTCGGAGGTGGAATCTATCACTGCGGATACTGCGTCGAATAAACCAGTGATAATCAAAGTTAATACCCAAACTTATGGGCTGGATGCAGTTGATCCGCATTTGTCTTTGCTCGAGTTTCTTCGGGAATCGGTTCATTTGACGGGTACAAAACAGGGCTGTGGAACCGGAGACTGTGGTGCCTGTACTGTGATAGTCGCGATTGGCGAGGCGCCTAACGAGTCGCGTTTCGCGATAAACTCATGCATCACCCCGGCCTTGGCTCTTTCAGGGAAACAGGTCATAACGGTTGAAGGCATTGGGTCCGATCAGGCGTTACATCCTGTTCAGCAGGCGATGGTTGATGCAAATGCCAGTCAATGCGGATTCTGTACGCCCGGTTTTGTAATGTCTTTGGTTGATTTTACGGCAAACCAAAAAGTCCCTGAGGCGCGAGAACGAGGCGATCTGATCGCAACAATCGGCGGCAACCTCTGTCGGTGCACCGGCTACAGACCGATCGTAGAGGCGGGGCTGATCGCGTGTTCGACATCAAGCAACGCTGACTTGGCACACCTGGCGATTAGCCCTGAAGAAAGTCGATTACTGGCTAAATCTAAAAGCACAGAGGGGTATATCAAGGTCGACTCGGAAGCGGCTCTTATTGGCGAGTTGAATGACTCGCAGCAAGGCAGTCGTTTGATCCTAGCTGGAGGCACTGATGCGTGGATCGAAATAACCAGCAGACTCCTGAGGTACGACACAATCATTGATATATCTGATGTGGCAAGTCTCAAACGTATCGATGCGCTTGATGGTGTTTTGTCTATCGGCGCAGGCGCAACGCTGTCCCAGCTGTCATCACTTTTCAGCTCAAAAGACCAACGCTGTGAAGCAATGGTAGAACTTCTCAGTCGCTTTGGTTCTAAACAGATACGTAACAGAGCCACAATTGGCGGAAATATATGCAGTGCATCTCCGATTGGTGATCTGATACCTGCGTTGCTGGTGCTAGAAGCCAAATTGGTCTTAGCTGGGGCAAATGGTCAACGAATCCTAGATATCGAAGACTTTATTGAAGGTTATCGAAAAACTTCTCTCGCTAAAGACGAATACTTGTCGAAGGTATCGCTCTGTGTGCCGGACAGTTGGCACTCATTTGCATTTCGAAAACTTTCCAAACGCTATGAAGACGATATTTCTAGTGTTTCGATCGCAATTTTCCTCCTGCACGATGATGTTCGTATAAAAGAAATCAGAATTGCTCTCGGGGGCGTTGGTGAGACGGCACTGCGTGTTTATGGAGTGGAAAAAATGATGCGAGGTGGGCGCTTTATTGATATCGATTGGGGCGCAATCGCCGACGCGTTGGATGCAACAATCTCTCCAATATCCGATGTTCGGGCCTCTGCGGACTACCGGCTAAATATGGCCCATGTTTCGATAAAAGAGATCGTGGAACAATTTTTTCTGCGCTCAAGTGGAGCCTAAGATGGCGTCACAAGAAGGACATGAATCGTCGCTCGCCCACGTCACTGGGCAAGCTCTATATGTCGACGATGTTGCTCTCCCCGCAGGTGCACTTCATGTCGCGGTGGGAGTTGCGGAATACCCGAGAGCGAAGTTAACCCGAATGGATTTGGGCGAAGTCATCACGAGTCGCGGTGTGGTCGATGTAATTACTGCTTCGGACATACCAGGTGCTAATCAGGTTGGCCCCGTAATTGAAGACGAGCCGTTACTCGCGGAGTCTAATGTCGAGTACACCGGTCAGCGTATTTTTGCCGTAGCAGCTGCTAGCCAAGAGCTCGCTCGTCGTGCAATCGCACAAGCTGATATTGAATGCCTGGTGAAGCCGGCGGTTCTTACGATTGATGATGCACTGGCGGTCGATTCAACAGTTACCCCAACTCGCTATTGGGGTGAGGGGGACCTTCAGGCGCTATTTGATAATGTCGAGACAGTCGTAGACGAAAATATATATATACGCGGTCAAGAGCATTTTTACTTGGAGCCGCAAACGGCTTTGGCCGTGCCGAATGAGGATGGCATACACGTGCTGATTTCGTCGCAGCACCCTGGTGACGTGCAGCGTCTAGTCGCCAATGTGCTTGGCTGGCCTATGAACCGAGTTACGGTTGAATGCCGAAGGATGGGTGGGGCGTTCGGCGGCAAAGAAACGCAAGCAGCGCCGCTGGCATGCTTGTGTGCGGTTTTTGCCGTTCGTCAGAAAAGGGCGGTAAAGTATACGATGATGCGTAAAGCGGATATGACCCAGACGGGCAAGCGCCACGATTTTTCCATAGATTATCGGATCGGTTGCGACGCTGAGGGTTATCTGGAAGCTGCATATTTCCGTCTGGCTGCGAAGTGTGGTTACTCAGCAGATCTGTCAGATGGGATCGTTGATAGAGCGATGTTACACGTTGATAACAGCTACTATCTGCCTAGATCTCGAATTGTTGGGCATCGCAGTAAAACCAATACCGTATCAAACACTGCTTTTCGCGGGTTCGGGGGTCCCCAGGGGATGCTCGCGATGGAATGCGCTATGGACGAACTCGCATACAAAGCCGGGTTGGAGCCTTTAAGTTTTCGCCAAAAAAACCTGTATCGACCGGGCTTTGCCGCCACGCCTTACGGCCAGGATATCGAGTCGATTATCTTGCCGGAACTCGTAGGCGAGTTGGTGAAGCAATCGGACTATTGGGAAAGACGAGCTGAAATAAAACGCTTTAACTCGTCCGCGCAACGCTGGATTAAAGGTATTTCTTTGAATCCGGTGAAATTCGGGATTTCTTTCACCACCACGCACTTGAACCAGGCTGGGGCTTTGATCAACCTCTTCGAAGATGGGAGCATCGAGGTAAATCATGGTGGCACTGAGATGGGACAAGGTCTGTATACCAAAATCCTAGGCATTGTGGCCGAAGAATTCGGTGTTGACCTCGAAGTAATTCGCAACACTTCGACTCGAACAGATAAAGTTCCCAACGCGTCCCCGACCGCCGCATCTTCGGGCGCAGATTTGAACGGGATGGCGGTGCTTGACGCATGCCGCTCGATAAAAACAAATCTTCGTGAGTTTGCGCGCGAAGAGCTCGGATGGTCCGGCGAGCCGGTTTTTTTTGATAACAAGGTTGCCCCCTCAGATGATAGGAGCGAGGACGACACGATGAGTTTTTCTGCGTTCATTGCAAAGGCTTATCTGGCTCGGGTAGCACTATCTGCGAAGGGTTTTTATAAAACGCCTGACATCTTTGTCGATAAAGACGAGGGAATCGGTCGCCCTTTTTATTACTTTGCTAATTGTGCGGCCGTCTCGGAAGTTACCGTAGATAAGCTAACCGGCAACTATTTCGTTAGTCGAGTGGACATCTTGCATGATGCCGGTAATTCGTTGAACGAATCTATCGATCTTGGACAAATCGAAGGAGGCTTTGTGCAAGGACTTGGTTGGTTAACCACCGAAGAATTAACATGGAGTGAGAGCGGAACCGTTCTTTCCGATGGCCCCGCGAACTATAAAATTCCTACTGCTCACGATGTCCCGGAAATCTTTAATGTTAGGTTTTTCAGACGCGAAAATTCTGTTCCAACGGTCAATAGGTCGAAAGCGGTTGGGGAGCCGCCGCTGATGCTGGCTATATCGGTATGGTGTGCACTGCGTGACGCGTGCGCAAGCGTTGCGAATTACCGGTTAATGCCGAAGCTCTCAGTACCGGCAACGCCCGAGCAGGTTTACTACTGTATCGAAGAGGCGGACAGGGCTGCGAGTGAGCTGGACGCGCATGAGGGCTATTGAGTTGGAACAACAGTCAGATTTGAGTTGGATTGAAGCGTTATCGCGATGCAGCAGAGTTGGCCTTGATGTTGTGCTTGTTACTGTGCTCTCTACGAGCGGATCAACACCCAGAGACCGGTCTGCAAAGATGGTTGTTAGCGCCGATGCGGTATACGACTCAATTGGGGGTGGTCAACTAGAATATTTGGCGACCAGCCATGCGCGTGAGCGATTGCTCGCGCAGGAAAATGAGCCCGAAATAAAGAAATTTCCATTGGCGGCAGCAGCACTTCAATGTTGCGGCGGCAGTATGACATTGCTGTTTGAATCGGTATTCAGTAACGAATATCGCTTGGTCCTTTTCGGTGCCGGACATGTGGGATCCAGAGTCGCATCGATGCTTCGTGATACGCCGATCCGGACCACATTGGTCGATTCGCGCTCTGAATGGTTGGAAAAGTCGGCCGCTGACGAAAAATTTGAACTCTCTAAAAAAGCGCCTATCCCAGAGGCGGTTCGTAAGCTACTCAGACACGGGGATTTAGTGCTGGTTATGACCCATGACCATGTCCTGGATTACGAGATTGTATGCGCTGCGCTAAACGTCAAAGGCCTGAGTTACATAGGCTTAATTGGCTCTATGACGAAGTGGAAAAATTTTTCGCGTCGTCTAAAGCGGGACGGTTTCGCAGACGACGACTTAGATCGGGTAACATGTCCCATTGGACAAAAATTACAAAACTTGAAACAACCCTCAGCGGTCGCTGCGGTCATCGTTGCAGAAATTTTTTCTGAGGTTGACAGATCTATGTCGCGGGCAGCGCAAAAAAGCGAGGAGATGTCCTCAAATTTAAGCCCGCTCTCAGAACCTTCTTAGCAAGGAAAAGGCTGCTCGAGAGATCAATGAATATCGATAGGTTCAATACGCTTGAACAAAGGGAAGCGCTAGAGTTATTGATTCGATGTGGGCAATCCGCTCTGTGGTCTAAGAATTTAGTTGCGTTGAGGCCCTTTGGAAGTTTTGACGAACTTCGAGCAAACGCGGCTGTTGAGTGGCAGGCTTTGCCGGATGCAGAGCAACACAAGGCGCTGGCTTTGCACCCATTGATTGGTGATGTCGAAATACTGAAAGAGAAATTTTCGGATGGTAAAGAAAATCGTCTAGCAAAAAGTGAACAAGGGCAGGTATTGTCATCAAGCGAAGCGGTCATAGAGGAATTGGCCCAACAAAATAAAGCGTACTACGAGCGCCATGGCTTTATTTTTATCGTCTATGCGAAAGGGAAAAGCGCTGATGAAATGCTGCAAATTCTCAACATGCGCATAAACAATCCGACTGCAACTGAATTCGCGAATGCCGCGGCAGAGCACCAGCGGATTACTCAATCGCGATTACAAGATATTTTCGATGAGAGTTAATCTTTATGTCTGAATCGATAGAGCGACAAAAAAGCGAGTATTTAACGCTAAGTACGCATGTTCTCAATTTGAGCACCGGCATGCCGCAACGAGGGTTGGCGGTTTCTTTGCTGAATGAAGACGGTGATTTTATAACAAAAGGGATAACGGATAGATCAGGCCGGGTATCCGAATGGGAAGACACAACAAGATTGCTACCTGGCATTTATCGACTACGTTTTCTTGTTGGAGATGAAGCCAGCATCGCAAATCATTTTTACCCTTACATTGAGGTCGTCTGTCGGTTGAGCGGCGATCAAGCTCACTACCATTTGCCGTTGCTCTTAAACGAATTTGGTTACACCACCTACAGGGGCAGTTAGTTGAGCGATCGTGTGAGCCTTCGAGCGAGACTCTTGAGCCTAGATAAGGATGTGCGGGGCGAAGTCGTTTTGGATTACTACGACGACGGCTTTGTGGTTTGTGAGGGAGGTCTAATTGTTGAGGTGCTCTCGGCGGATGATTATTTCGCGAAGATGCCTAACGGAGTTTCCTACGAGGATTTACGACCACATTTGTTGGTTCCCGGTTTTATAGATAACCACGTGCATATGCCGCAACAAGACATTATTGCTGGACAGTCTAGCGAGCTTCTTGATTGGTTGGATCGACACGCCTTCCCTGCAGAATTGCGTTACGCCGACCACGACTTTGCACGAATTAAAGCGGCTACTTTTGTCGATCAACTGTTATCTGCAGGCACTACGTGCGCCCAAGTGTTTTCGACCGTTCATAAACACGCATGCGAGTCACTGTTCGTCGCTGCTAGCGCGAAAAATATGTGTTTAGTGGCCGGTAAGGTGATGATGGACAGAAACGCGCCGGTGAAGCTTTTGCAAAATGCGGCCGATTGCCGAGATGACATCGAGAGGCTGGTTGCAAAATGGCATGGGCGAGGTCGATTGAAGTATGCGCTAACGCCGCGATTCGCGGTGACTTCCAGTGAGGAACAGCTCTCGCATTGCAGTGACTTGCTTGCCAGTCATCCGGATTTATACGTGCAGACCCATATTTCAGAGAACTTGCAGGAGATCGACACTGTGCGCTCGCTCTTCCCGCAGCAAGGAGATTACCTTGAGGTTTATGAGCAAGCAGGTCTGGCGACGACAAGAAGCACATTCGCGCACGGAATTCACCTGAGTGAAGACGAGCGAAAGAGGTTATTCCTGGCTGGCAGTAAAATTGCGTTCTGCCCCAGCTCAAATTTATTTTTAGGTAGTGGCCTTTTAGATATTGAATCTATTCCGGATGCCAATTTTTCCGTAGGCAGCGACGTTGGCGGCGGCACCGGGCTCTCTATGCTTCATACTTGTGCCGAGGGGTTCAAGGTAGCCCATTTAGCTGGATATGAGTGGCATCCGTATGAGGCGTTGTGGTCAATCACTAAGGGTAACGCGGATGCTCTGGGATTAGGCAACAGCATTGGTCAACTGCGCCCGGGTTTTTTTGCCGATATGGTGCTTTTGGATCTTGATCAACCCCGTGCATTAGGGAATCGGTTGGAGCATTGCGAAAACTTACCCGATGAATTATTCGCGCTCATGTTCCTAGGCGATGATCGCAGCATCGCCCGAACCTACGTAGCTGGGGAAGTGGTGTTTGATCGTGCGGAGGTAGGCTGATTTGGACGCCTTATTGTATGAATGGATAACTTTGCTGGTCCGGTGGGCGCATATCATCACTGCCATCGCTTGGATTGGCGCCTCTTTTTATTTTGTTTGGTTGGATATGAGCCTTGAGGAGATTTCCCCTAACAAAAAAGGGTTGGGCCTTCAGGGGGAACTCTGGGCCATTCATGGTGGCGGCATATATGAGGTTCAGAAATACAAACTCGCTCCGCCAGTCATGCCCAAAACGCTGCATTGGTTTAAGTGGGAGGCCTACAGCACTTGGTTAACTGGTACGGCTCTGCTTGTGCTCGTCTACTATGGCCGGGCGCAGACATTTCTTGTTGACGACGATAGTTTTGTTCGTGAACCCACGATTGCCATCTTAGCGTCTATAGGTTTCCTGAGTTCAGGTGTACTTGGTTATGAGTTGATCGTAAGAAGACGAAATTTGTCGAACCAAACCTTATCGATTTCGGTGACCCTTTGGCTTGCATTTCTATGTTGGGTGGCGTTCCAGCTTTTTAGTGATAGGGCTGCCACTATTCATACTGGGGCGGTTATTGCGAGCATTATGGCAGCAAACGTGTTCCTTGGAATCATTCCAGGGCAGCGAGCGCTCTTAGCTGCAATAGCAAGTGGTGAGGCAGTCGATCCAGGTCCTGCCCTCTTAGCGCGCAAGCGATCGCTTCACAACAACTATCTCACCCTACCCGTAGTCTTATGCATGCTGGCTAACCATTTTGCGTTCGCGCTTGGTCATAGTTGGTCGTGGTTGGTAGTGCTCACCCTCTGTCTAAGCGCCGCCTATGCGCGCCACTTCTTTAATCTCAAACACTCAGGGAAGATCCGTCCGAGCGTGTTGGTGATAAGCGCGGCATCCTTTCTATTAGTGGTTGCCGTAACAACGTGGCAAATTACAGAACAGAAGATGGCGCGGGCGAATAACTTTATCGCCAATAAGAATTCCCTGTCCTCGGTGCAGTTTCAGCAACTTCTAGAAAAGCACTGCACCACTTGCCATGCCAAGAACCCAAGTTTTCCTGGGTACGCGGCGGCACCTGGCGGAATTGTCTTTGAAAATTTCGAATCGCTAAAAGCCTATAGGCAGAGAGCTATTACATCTTTGGTATCTGGGTATATGCCGTTGGCCAACCTGACCGAATTGAAAGAGACAGAACGTGCCGCGATGATTGCCTATCTCGAAGCTGTGGGCGGTGCTCGCTAAGTCTAAGCCGCAACTGGTTTGTGATGTTTGTGCCAATGCTTAGCGATATCAATCCGCCGACAAAGCCAAACGTCCTCGTGCTGCAGAACATATTTTAAAAATCGACGCAGTGAGCGCGTCCTGCCAGGTCGGCCTGCAATCCTACAGTGGAGTCCTACGTTGAGCATTTTCGGATGTTCTTGGCCCTCTTCATAGAGCTCGTCGAAAGAGTCTTTCAAGTAAGTGAAAAATTGGTCGCCGGAGTTAAATCCCTGGCTGGTGGCAAATCGCATGTCGTTGGTGTCCAGCGTGTAGGGTATGACCAAGTGGGGGCTGTCGCCTTCAAAGTGCCAGTAAGGCAGATCGTCCGCGTATGAATCTGAGTCATACAAAAAACCACCGTGATCGATAACAAGTTTGCGCGTATTTGGGCTGTCTCTACCCGTGTACCATCCTTCGGGCGCCGCGCCGGTGACCTTTTTGTGAATTTCGGCGGCCATCTGTATTTGTCTTCGCTCCTCATCCTCGGACATGTGCTGATGATCAATCCAGCGGTAAGCATGGCTCGCGATCTCCCAATCTGCCTCTTGCATTGCGGCTACCGCCGCCGGATTTCTCTCGAGCGCCATAGCAACGCCAAATACAGTGATGGGTATTCTGAGCTCTGTCATAAGTCGGTGTAGGCGCCAAAATCCTGATCTGCTCCCATACTCGTATAAGGACTCCATACTCATGTGCCGATCAGAGTAAGATTGCGCGCCGATAATTTCCGACAAGAACGTTTCTGACCCAGCATCGCCGTGAAGCACGCTGTTCTCGGCACCCTCTTCGTAATTTATGACAATTTGGAGAGCTAATCGGGAATCACCAGGCCATCTCGGCTTGGGAGGTGTCCGACCATAGCCAAGCATGTCTCGCGGATAAAATGAGGTGTTCATGAAATTCTCTCCGGGCGTCAAGCCAGTCACCACTGAACAGGGTTTAAATTGCTAGAACCATTGATATGTTGCTAATACGACCTCGGAAGATACTTTGAATGTTGCCGAAGCGGCAATATCTTCGAGTTTGGATTTGGCAAAAAAGTCTGACTC
>ERZ802830.4513-NODE-4513-length-11136-cov-6.89884_pt1 | contig 11136 bp, 2 predicted proteins | sample MGYA00345654_ERZ802830 | MGnify/ENA primary metagenome ERZ802830 (study PRJEB30503, sample SAMEA104212375) | marine metagenome | biome: Westerlies Biome; feature: [SRF] surface water layer (ENVO:00010504) within the epipelagic zone...; material: water...
AGCCTGCCAGCCGTGGCAAGCAGCGCCTCCCCCGGCCCAGCTGTTGCCGGCGGGGAAGAGAATGTTGTTGGTGTTGGACCAAGTGTTGGAGCAGTCCCCTGCCAAGCCATTGCTCACGCTGAAGTGGAAGGTGGCGACTGAATCCAATGGGCTTGAGCGGCGATGGCTGCAGCAGCTGATGCAAAAGCTTCCCTCCACAGCAAAGCTTCGGCTGGATGCCAATGGGGGCTGGGATCGGGCAACGGCGTGGTCTTGGATGAAGGCTCTTGCAAACGATCCGCGCCTGGACTGGTTGGAACAACCCTTAGCGATCGATGATCGTGCCGGGTTGGAGCAGTTGGCTGAGATCGGTCCAGTCGCATTGGATGAGTCGCTCGAGTGTCAGCCTGTGCTGCGTGAGCAGTGGATGGGTTGGCAGGTGCGGCGCCCAGCGGTGGATGGTGATCCGCGGCCGTTGTTGCGGGCTTTGCAGGATGGGATGGCTCATCGAATGGTGAGTACAGCCTTTGAAACGGGGATCGGGCGCCGCTGGCTGGATCATTTGGCGGCGTTGCAATGGCAGGGGCCGACACCAGCGGCCCCAGGATTGGCACCTGGTTGGTGTCCTGCTGGGGCGTTGTTCTCCAACAATCCCCAAATTGTTTGGCAGGCGGTGAGCTGATGGTGGTGCAGATGCTGCCTTGCTGGCCTGAAGCACCTCAGTTGGCCGCTGAGGCTCTGGTGGATCACTTCGCTGCTAATCGCTGGGTGCAGTTGGTGCCGCAGTCGGGAGGATCGGTGCCGAAGTTGCCGGATCTTGAGATGCCACCGGGGCCAGGGGTGGTGGTGGCTAGTGGCGGCAGCAGTGGCCAGCCACGGCTGTGTTTGCAACCCCAGCAACATTTGCAGCGGTCTGCGGAGGCAACGGCGCAGTGGTTAACCGATCTCGGAATTTCTCCTGAGCAGAGTGTGGTTTTTAATCCTCTGCCGTTCCATCACGTCAGTGGTCTGATGCCCTGGTGGCGGAGCCGTGCGTGGGGGGCGAGTCACGTGTGGTTGAGCCCAAAGCGGATGAAACAGCCTTCCGACCTCTTGCATTTCTCTGAACAACAGCCGGGATGGCGCGAGAAAGCCGCCTTGTTGTCGTTGGTTCCCACGCAACTCGCTCGACTGATCGGCGAACCCGCCGGACGCACTTGGTTGGAGCATTTTTCGGTGATTTGGGTTGGAGGTGCTGCGTTATCGGATGAGCTGGCCCAACGAGCGAGGAGTGCGGGGCTGCGGTTATCACCCTGTTATGGAGCCACGGAAACCACTGCGATGGTCACTGTGGTGGCACCAGAAGCGTTTCTTGCTGGAGAACTTGGATGTGGATCACCTCTCGTGGATGTGGGGTTGAGGATTAGCTCTGAGGGAGCACTTCAGGTTCAAACGTCGCGTTTGGCGGTTGGTTGTTGGTCTGCCGATCAACCCAACCAATTGATGCCGCTCACTGATGCCGCTGGCTGGTGGACCTCTGGCGATGCAGCGCTACTGGAGCCATCTCAGTTAGGCAGGCGTTTATTGATTCAGGGGCGTTTGGATGGTGCTCTCCTGTCGGGTGGGGAAGTGGTGTTTCCTGAAAGGCTTGAGCAGTACCTGTGGCGACAGGCTCAATGCCACGACTTGCCCTTGCGAGATGTACTGATTGTTGGCATCCCCAACCCTGTTTGGGGCCAGCAGTTGGTAGCGCTGGTACGCGCCAATAAACCAGAAGAATTGGATGCGTTACTAGCGGTATTGCCGTCCTTCAGCACGGCTTGGAGCGCTGCTGAACATCCGAAGCGATGGCTGGGGTGTGCTGAACTCGAGCGCAACGCAGCGGGGAAGTGGGATCGAAGCTATTGGCGTGGTCTGGCAACCAAACTTTTATAGGTTTGATGTAGGGGGTATGAATGGCTCACTCACTAGTTTTTGCTCCACAATCATTTTGCAAGAGCCATTTGGCTGCGCACGGTCAAAAATGGCCACATAATCACTTTCTAGTTGCTGTCAAGTTAATGCAACTATTGGTTGAGTTCTTTAGTTATATTGTGACAAGCGCTACGTCAACATACTTAAAGGAAAACTGTCAAGCCTTGGACCATCGGCTAAACTGGCACGACAATAGGAGACTTAATGGCTTTTACAAATACTACCGACCCGTTCGCGGTTCAGCCGGGTACCGAAGGCCCGTTTGTAATTCGGCGAGAAGATGTAAAGCTTTCTCCAATATTTGCCCCTAGTTCTAACGGGTCGCTGCAGCAGTTTGCAGACTATATGACATCCGGTTATAATATTGATCAAGGTGCAAGTTATAGCGAAAGTTATTTTAATTTAGATGACACAGGGATAAATCCCAAAGATGGAGATATAACATTCAATTATACTGGTGGTTATTTTGATAGTAATGGTTTGTCGTCTACAGATTGGAAGAATTTATGGGATGAGGCTTTCAAATATGTTACGGCCACGTTGGGAATACAATTTACTCAGGATTCCTCTGAAGATGCTGATATTGAGCTGACAGATAATGAATCAGGTGCATTCTCGCAATCAGCTGGCTCAATAGTTGATGGGGAAAATCTTCAAAATTGGTCACGCATCAACATAAGTCCTTCATGGTCTGATCCAAGTAGTTTTGGAACGTACGCCTGGCAAACAATTGTCCATGAATTAGGTCATACGTTAGGGCTTGGGCATCCTGGTAATTACAATGGAGATTATGATTGGGATACTGAAGTTAAATTTAAAAATGATTCTTGGGCGATGACAATAATGTCATACCTCGATCAAGATGATAATACCAATATAGACTTGCCTCGTGCATTTGTTTCCACATATAGCGCTGCTGATCTTTTAGCTCTTGATGATCTATATGCCAATCAAGGTTTTGGTACTTCAAATGCATTCACAGACGATACGACCTATGGATTTAATACCACAATTAACGATTCGGTTAGTGGTATCTGGAATCAACTAACCAATTGGATTGGCTCGACAGGGTTTACGATCGCCGATGGAGATGGCATCGATACTCTTGATTTCAGTGGATTTAGCGTTGATCAAACGATTGATTTAAGAGCCGCAGAGGCAAACTCAACTTCACCGTATTATTCAAGCATTAATGGTCTTGAGGGTAATCTTTCAATTGCCGTAGGAACTGTTATTGAAAGGGCGATTGGGGGGAGTAGTGATGATGAATTGATTGGAAACTCTGAGAGTAATGATTTACAAGGCTCGGCTGGTGATGATACCTTACATGGCAATGGTGGTGATGACGTCTTCTTCGGTGGTGAAGGAGATGATGAATATTATGGCGGAGATGGAAAAAATACTTTTAATTTCGATAATGGCATGAATTTCGTTTGGGATTTCAATGCTCAAAACGATAACCTGATTGTCTCCGATGCTTTTATTGAAAATGCCACTGTTTCAACATTAGGCTCTGATTTAGTTATTGACAGTAATTCCCATTCTGTCACTTTAAGCCGTTTATCGTATGAGTTTTTAAGTGCAGATGTTGATGATTATGAATTCATCAATCGTGATGACGATGATGTTAATGCTGAAGAGGGTGATTTAATTAAGATTGCTGAAAATACGTCTACAACAATTGAACTGTTTTATGATAATTCAAATGAAGGTTTAGGCCACGTTTATTTTAAGCCTGATGGAGGTACGTTAACTCCAATCAAAGAGCCAGACGGTCATTTCGCCTTTCTTTATGATGTTGATTTTCGATTAGAGAACTTTGAAGATGGAAATTATCGGATCGTTCATTCGATTAAAGCCATTACAGGCGGCTATGCAATCGCTATTCGTGAATTCCATAATGAACAAATTGGTGAGGAGTGGCAATACGTTGAACTCGATGCAACAGGAAAACTAAAATGGGAAGAATCAATCCATGGATCTGTTGGTGAGATTGAAAACCTATTTGAGGTTGACTTAAATAATGATACTGTTATCGGGATTACCTATGATGAGAGTGATTTCACCCAAAAGCCTAATCAAGTTGATTTAACTGAAAATGAAGGTCGTCAAGAGACGGTGCTTCTAACGGAGAACAATGGCGGCGATTTATATATTAAGGATGACGAAGATGGCATCTTCCAGATCAAAGATGATTGGGGTAACGGCATTCGTATTGATGAATCAGATTCCTGGGATACTGGCTCCTGGTCCCGTGAGGCCACTCAAATTGTTTGGGATAGTGGTTCAGAGCATTATTGGATGGCGGTTAAAGAGACATATGTAGATACTTGGGGTGGCGAGACAAATACTGATCAACAATGGTTCATTTACAAAATCTCTGATAACGGAGAAATGAATTGGGATGATGTTGAATATAATGTAAACATTCAAGATTATGAATCAGACAAATTTAAATATGATGTTGATGGTGATGGCGTTGTTGGACTTAACGAAGCTCATATTCAACAGATTGCGACTGATACCTATGGAACCACTGAGGGAGGGGTCGATGTATTCAGAAACACGAATACTGGTTCAATTTATTTTGCTACTACAGAGGGTGGTGCAAAAACAAAAATTGTTGATACCTATGGTGGAGAACCATTTTTCGAACATGAATCCAGCTGGGAGGGTGGATCATTTGAATCGAAAGTTTATGCGTTTGAAAAAACAGATGCTGGTTATGCACTTTTAATCAAGCATACTGATACCCATGACGATGATTTTTATGGAGGTGATAGCGATACATATGAAGATGATGATGGCGATGATGATGATGATTTCTCTGGAACTGACCATGCAGGTTTCAGCTCAACCGTCGATACGATTCCCCAAAGCACTCTTGCAACATCGATTACCTCAACCGAGCATTACACCACGTCTTCAACGGCGGCTAATGTATATGTGTCTTCGTTAACTGATCCGATTACGATTACGTTTGAGGCAGACAATGGTTGGCTCGATGTTGATAATGCAACTGGAGCTTCGTTCTATACCGGTGGAAAGTCTCAGTATTTAGCGGGTACTTCAACTCCTTATCTCACTGCTAGCCCGAACTATACTGATTCTACTGCAGTAACAACATTCGCCGAAAATACTTCGATAGCCAATAGTGGAACCCATTCTGATGGAACAGCAGAAGGAACGATTGAATATCTCCATCAAGACGGTACACACAATGGTAAACGAGTTCATTTTGGTTTTGAAAAGATTGGCCACGGATCCGGTGAAAACGAATTAGGTCAGCTTCATCCGGGTTCCAATATTGATCGTGGAATCAATACGACCCTAGGAACTGATGCTGTAGTTGGCGGAGACCGTGATCAATTCTTGCAGCTTCTGCCAAGTGAAGATGAACGCGGTGGTCTTCAAGTTGAATTCTATGGCGAAGACAATTCTGAACAACAATTTGCAAATCCTGTCGACTCTTTTGGTTTCTACCTAATGGGTCGTCAGCCCAAAAGAGATGTTGTACTTCATGTATATGATATTAATGACAACACATTGTATGAGGGGATTACCAGTGTATCTCCAACATTAGATTCAGCAAATGTTGAATACATTTCTTTCCAAAAAGGCTCAGAAGATGCAGCAATCGCCGGCTTTAATTTAAAAGAATTAAAAGGCGACTCTGAAAATAACATGCGAGATATTTATAGTATTGATGATTTAACCCTAAGCTTCTCTGCTGATGGATGGGAAGACGGTTTATCCTCTTCATCAACTGAGACTGCTCCTGATGATTCAAGTGTTGATGAATCTCGATCCTCATCGAAATTGGATGAGAACATTTCATCAGCATCTTCAGAAGATACTGATAATCAAACTACATACTGGGAAATCTATAACTTAGATTCCACAGGTAAACTGGACTGGAATAATGGTTCTACATATACTGAATCGATTGCTGGATACGAAGATGTATTTAAGCAAGATTTGAATGGAGATACCTTTCAAGGGGTTAATGTTTATAACCTTGACAAAGTTGATACGGATACCCTGGGTGATCAATTAAAAGTCTCCAACGCAGGTACGTTGCATATTTGGAATGGTGTAGATGAAAATACTGTAATCGATGTTAAAGATGTTAGTGGGGGATCCCCTTCAGTTGTTGTTAACGAAACATGGGATGATGGTAGTTTTAAAATCAATCCCTATGCTGTCTATAAAGATAATAATGGAACAGGTTCCGATGCCACTGATGATTTTTACAGGATTGCTATAAAACTGGAGGATAACTATACAGTTGCTGGAGTTCTTGAGAGTCGTGTTGAGTGGGAGTTATATAAGGCCGATCTAAATGGAATTATTAATTCAGCTGCCACTATCTTTACTCCTTCAATTACCACATATGAGGATGATTTTGGTCAAGATATGAACGGTGATGGTGATTTTTCAGGGTCTATAAGCTTAACCAATCGTTCAACAGATACAACAGGTGTATTGCTTGGTGAAGGCGATGGTCAGTTATTTATTAGGGATGGAGGAACAGATATCCCCATCAACGATTCTTGGATTGAAGAAAATATGAGCTGGGATAATGGTTCATTTAAATCAACAGCGCTTGCCGTTGAGAAAAATGATAACGGTACCATCGCTGATCCTGCTGATGATTATTACCAAGTTGCTGTCAGTCAGTCGCACACCTGGACAGATTTTAACGGTACAACTGGCTCTGATTCCAATTGGCAAGTTTATGCTGTAAAAGCAGATGGAACTGTCCACTGGGAAAAAACAATCTGGACTGAGTCAATTGCAGAGTTTGAAGGATTCTTTGGTCAAGATTTAAACTTAGACGGTATTGAAGGTGTGAATGCCGCAACTCTCGCGTACGCACCTTTTGATACAAATGGCTATCGGCTCAAGAAAGATGATGATGGTTTGCTGCATATTGTTGATGCTGCTGGCGATAATCGCATTTCTGTTAAGGATCAATATGGTGGCTATCCATCCTTTGATTACTCACATTCATGGGGAACTGGTTCGCATGAATCATCTGCAGTTGCAGTCGAGCAGAATTCAGATGGTACTTTTTCATTAGCGGTAAAGCATTCTGATACATTCAACGGAATATCCCAGACTAACTGGGAAATCTTTTCGCTGAGTTCTGCTGGTGTCCTCACCTGGGATAACAATATTTGGACTGATGACATCAGCATTTATGAAACGAGTATTTTCAATGATGATTTAGATCAAAGTGGTTCGGCTGGCTTTGATGTTTCTCTTCTGAGTGATGTGGTTACAGATAGTACGGGCGATATTTTGCAACTTGGTCCTGGCAATAAGTACTATATTTCAGATGACAAAAATACTGCTTCTACTGCTGACGACAGCACAGTATTGATTTCTTATCCATGGGGTGATGCTCCAGATTACTTGAGAGCAGAAGATTATTCCAATGGAGCATCCTTCTCCTCTGGTGCCGTCGCCGCCGAATCTCTTACGTTCACTGATTCAGCTGGTGTAAGCCAAGATGGCTTTGTTGTTGCTATTCACAAAATATATACAGATGAGTTGAGTGTAATGCATTCAGATTGGGAGATTGATTACATTAAGGCCGATGGCACTATTGATGATGAAAAGCGCGAATATACAAGTTCTATCAAGGCCAAAGAAAGCCTCTTTGGTCAGGATTTAGATGGCGATGAATCAGTGGGATTGACGGGTGTCATATTCGACTCCGTTGACACAGATACAACGGGCGATCTTCTTAAGAAAGATGGTGATGCTCTTTACATTGTAGATGATAAAAATACTGTAGATACATCAGACGATGTAACATTCGCTTTGGTAGATGAGAGTGGATGGTCACCATTCCTTGATTATCAATATCAAGATGGCAGTGGTGATGACCTTTATACAGTGTCCGCGTCAACGTTTGCCGTTGAATCTTTTGTTGACGCAGATAGCAAGAGTAAGTTCTTATTGGCTATTAAGGAAGAGCAGCAATTTGGTGCCGAAGCTAAAGAAGAATATTGGGAAACTTTTAAAATTGTTGAGGCCAATGAAGGCAGTGGTGATTGGTATCTTGATTTCAATACTGGCAATCACTCCAAAGGAGTTCGGAAGCTGGAGCAAGTGCTCAATATGGATTTAAATGATAGTGGAGGTATTGATACAGGAGCTATAACCACCACCGCCATTTCAACGGATGAAGCCACAACTGGTTTAACCGCTGTCACCTTGGCAGAAGCCGAAGGATCTCTATACATCACAAAAGGATCAAGCCAGATTGAAATTGTAGACAATAATGGTGGGGTTAATTTCGATGCTAAGCACTCGTGGAGTGGATTTAGTTACGAGCGGAAAGCGTTCGCCGTTGAGGGTATCGCCAATAGTGGTAACACCGCAATCGACTCTTATCTATTAATGGTTAAAGAAACTGTTGTCAATTTAGTTGATGACGTCTCGAATACAAATTGGATTACATATTCTGTTTCTAGTACTGGCCTCTTGGATCGTCAGTCTGAGACGTTCGGGGCTGATGCTAATCGTTTTGAAGCTGTTTTAAATCAAGACTTAGATGGCGATGGAGCTATTTGGTCTTTGGCATCTCAAAACTTGCTTCCTGTCGATACTGATACGCGTGGTGCACAGATCTTTACTGATTCAGCCAACAACCTTTACGTACAACCTGCGGGATCGACCAGTAAGTCTGTTCTGCTGGATGAGTCTGGAAATCCGCTAAATCTTACTTATACAGGTTCTGATTTTTCAGAAGTTCCTATAGCCATATCGGGCGGTGGATCTGAAAATTATCAAATATTGGTACGTGAAACATCGACTACAGATTCAATTCAAACATTTTATACGGTCTCTATTGATAAGACGACGCTGGAAGTCGATTGGTCAAAATATGCCTATTATGACTCGCCTAAGCCTCTCGAAGCAACCTATAACCTAGATTTAGACGCTGATGGTGATATTTTCGAGGTTAGTAGTAGTAAGTCTGTGGAGATTGCGACTGACATTACAGGTACGAAGTTGCGTCAACAAGATGGCACTCTCTTCTTGAAAGATGGTTCGACGACGACGGCTATCACTGAGGCTGGTGGGATTAATGTGGTTCTGACAGAGTCTAGTTCTTATTCTCCAGCGTCTGGTGGTACTTATACGAGTGCGATTGATCCTTATGCCATTGAGAAAGTGACGGGTAGTGATGCTTATAAATTAGTCACAAAATCAACCACAACATTTACAGAGTCTGGAGTATCCGGTACTAATATTTCTTACACTGTCTATGACGTCAATTCTTCTGGAGTTCTGGATCGATCTTCTGCGATGTTCCGGACTGGTTCGGAGCTAAATGAACAAACCTTTAGCCAAGATATAACTGGAGATGGCACGATATCCCGCGGTCTGTCTGTTGACACTTACAAGGATTTGGTCAGTAGCGATGTTGCTCAAGATGTTGAAGATCAGTTTGCAAGTGTTGCAAGTTCTGAGATGTCGTCCCTTGAATCTACATTGGATTCGACTGACGCTAACCCCGTCAAGCTCACTGTATTTGCGGCCAAAACAAGTTCAGATTCTGCCTCAAAGGCAGATCTGTCGATTAAGCAGGTTCAAGCAGTTGATGATTCCGTATTGAAGCAAGCTGGTGTTGAGTCTGGACTAGATACTTCTTCGAATGAATTGAAGTCAGCCACTGGATTGTTGGACTTTTCTTCAACAACCACTGATTCAAGCCAGTTTGGAAAAATTCAATCCGTTGCGTTTGTTATGCCTAATACCTTTGCAACGGCTCCGAAGTGGATGAAGAAGGACAAGGCAACTGGCAAATATATCGACTTTGTTTACGACAAGACCACTGGTGAAGGCGCTCAATGGGATTCTTCGACAAAAACGCTCACGGTCAACGTTCGAGACAATGGCAAATACGACTGGGATGACACGTTGGGTGTAACGCGTGACCCAGGTTTTGTTGCCTACAACTCAGCGATTGCAGCACCATCACCAAGTCCCTCACCATCACCAAGCCCCTCACCCACGCCAACACCAACGCCAACGCCTACGCCAACAGCTTCTGATGAGCTGCCAGAAGATGTGTCAGATTTAGGAGCTGACGATATTTCGACTCTTACTCCTGATGCCATCAGCTCGCTGACTGACGATCAGGTGATGGATCTGGCACCTTCTGCAATGCAGGGTTTCACCGCAGATCAGGTGTCGGAGTTGTCGGATGAAGCTGTGGCCGCCTTCAGTCCGAAGCAGGTTAAACAGTTGTCCTCTGCGGCTGTGTCGGGCTTCTCGAAATCTCAGCTGTCTGAATTGTCTCCGAAAGCCGTCAAAGGTTTCACCTCTGATCAGGTGGAGCAAATGCCGAAAAACACCTTCAAGGCTCTGGATACGGATCAATTGGCGAAGCTCAGTAAGGATGCGGTGACGGGCCTGACCAGTGGCCAACTCAAAACATTGACTGGGTCAGAAATTTCTTCTTTCAAACCTGCCAAGATCAAATCAATCGACCCCGATTCAATTTCCGGCTTGAAACCGAACACCCTGGACGATTTCACGAAGCGTCAGGTTAAAGCCCTTTCCAATGATCAACTGGCAGGTCTTTCGCGACGACAACTCAAGAAAGCTGATGACTTCATCGATGCACTGTCTAATAAGCAGGCAGCCTTTCTGTCGTCCTTAAACGATGCTTCTAACTCTTCTTTTGAATCCGAGGAGTTCAAGTTCGTCCCTGTCGTCGATCCGCTTGCTTAATTGATGGGTTAATTCGGCTCTAATAAATAAGCAGTAAGGGCATAAGCCTTTGCTGCTTATTTTTTTCCTCTCCTATTGATTAAAGTTGTTGGATAATGCCGAGGCTCGAGGCTTCGATCCACCGGTCGATTGGTTCAGGTATGGGGCAGCGTCGACGGTTGCCGGCATTGATAGCCACATGCCTTAGGCAGCCACTTGCAATCTCTTGTGCATTGAGTCGGAACCCACTGATGACTTCGAAACAGCTTGGGTCGATCCGCTTGGGTTGCAGCTCAATAACGACGGCATCACCCACATGCATTGGGGCCCGGAAGTCTGCATGGCAATGCACAATTGGCAGGGCCACGCTGGGGTGATCGGAGCGTCCACCGGGGAAGATCACACTGACTGGAATCCCGAACTGTTCAAGGCTGTCTTCCCAGGCCTGATGGCACCAGCCCAGGAGATTTT
>ERZ802830.4514-NODE-4514-length-11134-cov-12.8124_pt1 | contig 11134 bp, 9 predicted proteins | sample MGYA00345654_ERZ802830 | MGnify/ENA primary metagenome ERZ802830 (study PRJEB30503, sample SAMEA104212375) | marine metagenome | biome: Westerlies Biome; feature: [SRF] surface water layer (ENVO:00010504) within the epipelagic zone...; material: water...
TAATACACGGGGCGGATTGTGGCAATTTGTAAGAGTAATCGACGAAGAAAAGCATATGCGAGATCAAGAGGTTCAAGGTTTTGATTGAGTTGATGGAGAAAATAATATATATGCTTTTGGCAGAATTTTCGGTGATGAAGTTAATAACTGCACTGGTAAAGGTTATTCATTTAATACAGAAAATTTTCCTGAATATGAAACTCATTTTTTCATGATAGCAGAACCTGCAGAAAGAGAGTTCATTGGTAGGTATTTCAACTGTTATAAAGAAGTTCATCTTACTGAAGAGGGATTCTTTTACATAAAAGATAATCCTAGATCTCGATTTAAATTGGATTGGATTCTCAATCGATAAAAAAAACTATTAAATATTTTAATAATCGATCTAATGATATAAAGTATTAGGCGAAAGGAGATTTTGTTGTGTTAGTAAATGAAGATATTAAATTAGATTATTCTGATGTTTTAATTAGGCCTAAAAGGTCGACAATGAGTTCAAGAGGTGAAGTTAATCTTGAACGAACTCATAGATTCCTGTGGAGCAAAAAGAAGTGGACTGGCGTGCCTATAATGTCAGCTAATATGGATACGGTTGGAACTCCTGCAATGCATAAGGTATTGTCTAAAAGTAATCTTATTACTTGTCCTGCTAGGCATTATCTTAAAGAAAATTCAGAAAAATTTAAAAAAGGGCAAGCAAATATTTGCTGGCTTGGAGGCATAGATGATATTGCAAAATTATCAAAAATGCCATCAGGCTTTATAGGACTTGATGTTGCAAATGGTTATACAATTAAATTTGTCGACGCGGTTAAGAAACTTAGAGATAAATGCCCTAATGCAGTAATTGTTGCTGGCAATGTAGTAACTGCTGATATGACGCAAGAGCTAATTCTTGCAGGTGCTGACATAGTAAAAGTTGGTATTGGTCCTGGTTCAGTTTGTACAACAAGAATTAAAACAGGAATTGGCTATCCTCAACTGAGCGCAGTTATCGAATGTGCTGATGCAGCTCATGGTTTAGATGCACATATTATTGCAGATGGTGGCTGTACAAGTTCTGGAGATATTGTAAAAGCATTTGCAGGCGGGGCAGACTTTGTAATGATTGGGGGAATGTTAGCTGGTCACGACGAATGTGAGGGTCAATTAGAAGATGGAGTTATGAAGTTTTATGGAATGGCTTCAGAATCCGCTATGAGTAAACACGGAAATCATAATAACTATAGAGGCACAGAAGGTAAAACGGTAGAGGTAAAGTATCGCGGAAAAGCAGATGAAACTATTAAAGATATTTTAAGCGGTATTCGATCAGCATGTACATATGTTGGAGCTAATAAATTAAAAACACTTTCTAAATGTACTACTTTTGTTAGAGTCCATAATACTCATAATACTATATTTGGAAATGAGTGAGATCGTGGCTAGCTTGAAAAGCGTGGCATAATTTACTGAATGAATAAAAATTTTTATAAGAATTATTACGATGAATATTTTAGATTAATATATTCTGACGAGCTCGATAAAACTCTTGACGCTTTTAAAGAACTTGCGATAGGGGTTAAAAACAACAAAAACAAACTTATTTTTGCTGGAAATGGTGCGAGTGCATCTATTTCAGCACATGCTGCTGTAGATTTTACAAAACAGGCTGGAGTAAGATCTATTACATTTAATGAAGCTAATATAATCACATGCTTTTCTAATGATTATGGTTATGATAAATGGATAGCAACTGCTTTAGATTTTTATGCAAATGATGGCGATGTACTTGTATTAATTAGTGTTAGTGGAGAGTCTCCAAGCGTAATTGAGGCGGCACAAAGAGCTAAGGAGACTGGATTAAAGGTTGTAACTTTTTCTGGCAGAAGCCCTGAGAACAGTCTAAAGGCATTAGGCGATGTTAATTTCTGGGTCGATAGCAATGCATATAACATTGTTGAGTGTATTCATATGATGTGGATAACAACGGTCATAGATTCTGTTATTGGTAAATCTGAATATGAAGTTTCATAAGATTCAGATGAAATTAATTAATCAGGAGTAATATTTTGTCTCAATGGAATGACTTATCATGGGTTGAAAGTATCCGCACACCAGGCCTATCAATTTTATTTGAAAATATTTCTTTAGCAGGCTATCCAACTTTTTTAATTTTATTTATTTCTTTTGGATATTATTATTGGTCTCCATCAAGGTTTTCTCGAGTGGCTATGCTGTTATTTATTTCAGGCTTGATAAATGCTTTTTTAAAAGATTTTTATCAAGATCCAAGACCTGCTATTGAATTAATGCTTGATCCAAAAGTGGGTACATCATATGGTTGGCCTAGCGGACACTCTCAAATAGCTGTAACTTTGTGGGGGTTATTAGCTTATGAGTTAAAAGATAAATGGGTATCTATTGGAGCAGTAACTTTAATTTTGCTTATTGCTTTTAGTCGAATGTATCTTGGAGTGCATGATTTAGGTGATGTTATTGCAGGTTTAGGTATCGGCGCTCTTATTTTACTTATTTGGCATTTAGCGGTTATAAATAATATATATGAGAGTTTAAGTGCAAGACTATGGCTACTTGTAATTTTAATATTTCAGCTAATTATTTATTATTTTTATCCATCTCATGAAGGTCATGAGCCAAGCCTATGGTTTTTAGGGGTTATGACTGGGTGGTTTATTGGTCACTCAGACATTAACATTATTTCTAATGCTATTTATAAGTTTTTTATAGCACTTATAAGTATAGTTATTGTTTTCTTAGCCATGGTTTTAATTACTCAGTTTGAAAGCAATATAGAGATTACAGGCATTTTAGGAATTATATATAGCTATATATTAGGTTTATTATTTTCAATTATAGTTACTTGGATAATTCCAAGATTTTGGAGATTGGTAAAATTAGCTTCTTAATTAATAAATATTCTTATAATAAAGTATGAGCGACCCATTAAATCTTAAGCAATTCATTAGAACAGTAGAAAATTTTCCAATTGACGGAATTCAATTTAGAGACATAACCAGTCTAATTGAAACTCCTGAAGCATTTGTTAAAACTTGTGCAGAGCTTACAAAAGTTACCAAAGCATTTGGAGCCACCATGATAGCCAGTATAGAAAGTAGAGGCTTTATATTTGCTGGCTCAATTGCCAACGATCTTTCCTTACCCTTTGTCCTTGCAAGAAAGCCTGGGAAGTTACCTAATGAGACCTATAAAAAAAGTTTTGAACTTGAATACGGCAATACTTCAATTGAAGTTCAGAAGAATACAAAGATTAGTGAGAATGAAAGGGTGGTAATTGTTGATGATTTGGTTGCAACCGGCGGCACCGCTATAGCATGTTGTGAATTATTTACAGAAAATTTTAATGTTAAAAATTCTAATATATGCGTTTTGGGAGTTATTGATTTGCCTGATCTAGGCGGAAGTAGTTTGATAGAGAACCAAGGCTATACAATTCGCACATTAGTTTCATATAAGGACTAATAAGCTGAATCTCTATTAGGGTAAAAATATAAATTTTGCTAAAAAGATAATTGTCAAAAACCAAGCACCTGAAGAAATATTTTTTAACTCACCTGTAGAAATCTTCATAACTACATAAGCAATAAAACCAAGAGCAATCCCATTAGCAATTGAAAATGTTAAAGGGATCATAATTATTATAATAAGGGCTGGAAGGAGTTCAGAAAAATCTGACCAATCTAATCCCTCCATATTGCTTAACATTAATATTGCTACATAAATAAGCGCACCAGCGGTAGCATATGCTGGAATTATTGCTGCTAGTGGTGAGAAAAAGATTGCGATTAAGAAAAAAGCCCCAACAAAAACAGCCGTTAGTCCAGTTCTGCCACCGGCTTCAACACCTGCAGAACTTTCAACATAACTTGTTACAGGAGCGCATCCAAAAAAAGAACCAACTACACTTGAACTACTATCCGCTTTTAATGCTCTTTCTAAATTAATTACTTCACCAGTCTCATCTATTAACTTAGCTCTTGAAGCAACACCCATAAGTGTGCCAGCAGTATCGAATAAATTAACAAAGAGGAAAGACATGACTACGCTTATCATTGCCAGATCAAGCGCCCCAAGGATATCTAATTGCATAAAAATTGGTGAAACATCAGGAGGGTATGCTACAAATCCTTGAAATTCTACAAGGTTAAATAAAATACCTAATAAAGTTACTGATAAGACGCCGATAATAATAGCTCCGGACACTTTGCGAATGGCTAATATAGCAATTAGAAGAAATCCTATTGCTGCTAGCAAAGTCTCGATTTGGAGAAAATTACCTAAACTTAAAAATGTTGCATCATTAGAAACAATAATACCGCCACTTTTAAGACCTATAAAACCAATAAATAGCCCTACACCAGAACCCATAGCAATTCTTAAATTCAGAGGAATGCTATCTAGCATCCACTTTCTTAGCGGAGTAATACTCATTATTACAAATAAAATACCTGCCAAAAATACTGCGCCAAGAGCTACCTCCCATGAATAACCCATCTCTCCAACTACTGTGTAGGTAAAAAATGCATTCAAGCCCATGCCTGGAGCTAAACCTACTGGCCAATTTGAATATATACCCATAGCAAAGCAAGCTACAGCTGCTGCTATACATGTTCCTACAAAGCTAGCGCCTATGTCCATACCGCTTGAGGCCATCATTTGCGGATTAACAAAAATTATATAAGCCATAGTTATAAAGGTAGTAAACCCAGCTAAGAATTCTTGTTTAATAGATGTATTATGAGATTCAAGGTGAAAGATTTTTTCTAGCATTATTTTCATGAATTTTGATGTAAATATTTTAAATACAATTTAAACTATAACCAGATCGATAACAAAACAATTTTTTACTTTTTTTGGCATATATATTGCATAAATACTATTAATAGTAACTTTTAATCGTTTTAAAATTTTTAAAACTTAATGAATGGGGAATTACAATGAAAATAACATCTTTTTACACGAATAAAGCTTTTATAGCTGTATATACAGTTTTACTTAGTTTTAATCTATTAGCTCAGGATAGCGCTTTAACAATTGAAGAGGTAATTGTTACAGCTGAAAAGCGAAGTGAGAGCTTGCAAGATATCTCTCAAGCTATTACTGCTTTGAGCGACTCTGATATTGAAGATAAAAATATTAATTCATTTGTAGATTTAAGTGCAATTGTTCCAGGCGTGACCGTTGCTAAAAATGAAGGATATAAAACAGTTATTTCAATTCGTGGAGTTGGTAATGAAACCAACCAAAATGCAATCGCTGCACCATCTGTCGCTTTCCATATGGATGGTATTTTTGTGGCATCACCATTTGCATTGCAAACTGATTTTATTGATGTTGAAAGAATAGAGGTTTTAAGAGGACCTCAAGGCACACTTTTTGGGCAAAACTCCACTGGTGGTGCTATCAATGTGATCAGCAAGAAACCATCTACCGATAGTTATAGCGCAAAAGGAGATTTAACACTTGGAAACTATGGGTTAACTAAGTACAGAGTTACTACTAATGTTCCTGTAAGCGAAAAAGTTGCTACAAGATTTTCTTTCTCATCTACTGAAAGAGAAGGTTTCTCAAATAATGTTTTTACCGGGCAAGATTTAGATGATGCAAATAACACAAGTGTAAGAAGTGACTGGCTTATAGATCTTGATGATGCTTCTAGCTTAAGAATTTTTGGACAATATTTTGAAGTTGATAGAAATGGTGCTGCTATTAGAGGGATAGATGATCCAACACCAGGCATGAGGAATCTATCTCAAGATACTATTTCAGCTCATGACTTAACATCCTATGTTGTTGCTGCTATTTATGAATCAGATTTAGGCTTTGCAAATTTAAAGGTCATGGCTAGTGCTCAAGAGGATGATATTTCAGTAACTAGGGATAATGATAGACATAATTATGGTGATCCAGTGCTAGTTATTCCAGGGCTTGGAGCAGATGCTACTTATCAAAGGGCAGAATTTACTCCTGAAACATCATTAGTTGAGACTAAGACTTTTGAAATAAATTTGGTCTCAAATGAACCCGCTATGAATGGAAAATTAGACTGGACAATTGGTGCTTTTTATATGGAGCATGATATAGAAAATCATATTAGAGGCTATAGAGACAATAATTTAGATGGTGAGATTATGTATGAGTGCAGTAGTCCTCTTGCAAATCCAGCTTCTTGTTATGATCATGATTATGGTATTCCAGGAAGATTTGATGTCTTTGGTGCTGAATGGGATTTTGTAACAGATGCATTTCCAAGCCGAGAGTCCTACTCAATATATGGTCAAACAACATATAGTTTTAGAGATGATCTGCGCCTAGTATCAGGCCTGAGATATTCTGAAGATACGTTTACCACTGATGTAACGAACTTCTTCAATGTTGAAACTTTCCAAGCAGATGGAACTTCTGATAAATGGACAGGAAAAGCAGTTATGGAATTTGATCTTGATGACGATACTATGACTTATTTATCTTTTTCTAGAGGCTTTAAGCCTGGTGGAAGTAATCTTACATTTGGATTTACAGATGATAATGCTCCACCAATGGTATTTCCAACCTTTGAAAGTGAGACACTTAAGTCAATGGAATTTGGTTTTAAAACTGATTTAATGGATGGTGCAGCAAGAGCAAATATAGCTCTTTTCTCCTATACATACGAAAATTTACAATTTCAGGCTACTGACCCTGACCCATATCGTGGTGGTGTTGCAAATATTCCTGAGTCTGAGATGTCTGGATTAGAGGTTGAATTTAGCGCACTACTTTCTGATTCCCTAAGTGTCGATTTAAATATGGCATTCCTTGATTCAGAAGTAACATCAGATTATGACGTTTTAGATAATGTTGATGCATATCAATATTTCTTTGGTGAAGAAGATCTAAGATATGGATTAAGAGAAAATGTAAGAGGGAATGAGTTGGCAAAAAGTCCTGACTCTACTGCTGATTTAAGTATGGTTTATGAGACTGAATTATCATCTGGGATGCTTTTTACAGCTATTTTGCAATATGTTCATAGAGGCGAGTTTCAGCAACGCGTTTCAAATAATGCTGCAGTTGATGCAATTGACTCATATGATTTATTAAATTTTACTGCTAGCTTAGATTTTTTAAATGATGATTGGGGAGTAGATTTTAAGATATTAAATGCTACTGATGAAGATGGAGTTAATTCAAGTATGACAGACGTTTTTGGAGTTGCTGCAACTGGATTAGAGCTAATACCTCCTCAACAATATATGGTAAGAATTAGTAGGAATTTTTAAAAGAGCGACAACTTATCACATTCGAGTAGAACGAGATTATGTTATTATCAACGTAATCTCGTTTACACATAGAACACATGGAAAAACAATTTATACAAGCCAAAGAACTGCTAGAAGATTCTTTTAAGCTAGCTTGGCAGGTATATGAAAGTGGCTACCGTCCAAATTATATAATTGGAGTATGGCGTGGCGGTGCTCCTATAGGGATAGCAGTTCAAGAATTTCTTGAAGTTTTGGGAGTTCATTCAGATCATATTGCCATTAGAACTTCTTATTACTCTGGCATTGATCAAAGAAATAAAGAAGTCCAAATCTATGGACTTAATTATGTTATTAGAAAATTAGAATCAGAAGACTCATTGTTAATTGTGGATGATGTTCATGATACGGGAATTTCAGTTCAACAGATTATTACAGATCTTAAAAAGGCTTGTAAAAAAAATACTCCTGAAATTAGAGTAGCTACTCCTTACTTTAAGCCACTTAAAAATAAAACTGATAGAAAACCAGACTATTTTTTGCATGAAACTGATGAGTGGCTTGTATTTCCTCATGAGCTAGAAGGCTTAACACTTGATGAAATAAAAACTAATAAGCCAGAATTAAATGCTTTATTAGATAAAATATCTGATCTTATAAAACAGTGAAGGAGTTTGAGACACTTCCAAGTTGGACTTATACAAACGAAACATTTTTTGAGCTTGAGAAAAAAAATCTTTTTTTAAATAATTGGCAATTAATATGCCATGTTTCTAATATTAATGATCCAGGCGATTATTTCACCTTTGATATTTTTAATGAGCGTTTAATTGCAGTTCGAAATGAAGATAATAAAATAAATGTATTTCATAATGTGTGTTCTCATCGAGCAACAAAATTACTTGATGATACAAATGGTAATTGCGGTAAGAGGATAAATTGTCCATACCACGCTTGGAGCTACGATTTATCTGGTAATTTAAAAAATGTTCCTCACCAAGAGCAGTTTAAAAACTTTAATAAAGCAGATAATGGACTTAGGCCGGTGGAAATGGAAATATTTCAAGGGTTTATATTTGCAAAAATATTAGCTAACAACATTCCATCGGTAGCTGATCAGTTTAAACCATACCTTAAAGAAATAGAGCCTTATAACTTTGAATCATTGCAACCTCTTGGAAGGGTAACAATGCGTCATAGAGACGTGAATTGGAAACAAATTGCAGATAATTACGTTGATGCTATGCATATTCCTATTGCACATCCTGGCTTATCAGGTCTTGTGGGAAATAGTTATGGAACCGAGGTTAGTAATAATGGCGGCTATATTCATAAGATGTGGGGAGATCTTAATAAAACTAGAAAAAATATTCTTTCCAACACTTTATATAAGAAATTTTTGCCAAAAGTTAAAAATCTATCAGCAGATAAACAAATGTATTGGGCTTATTATAGACTTTGGCCTAACTTAGCTTTTGATGTATATCCAGATCAAATGGATTTTATGCAATTTATTCCTATCAGCGCATCCAAAACTATCATAAGAGAAATACCTTTTGCGCTAAAAGATGACAGGAGAGAAATGCAGGCTGCAAGGTATTTAAATTGGAGAATCAATAGACAGGTAAATAGTGAAGATACTCAATTAATAAATTGGGTTCAAGAAGGAATGGAGACATCTGGATTTAATAAAGGCCCTTTAGCTGAAAGTGAGGTGTGTTTAATAGATAGTATTAACAAGATCAGAAAAGCTATCCCTGTAGCAAATAAAGATATTGAACCTTCCGCAAAAGAAATATCATCCATAAACACTGAACTTTTAGAAAAAAATATATCATTAGATAAAATACAAAAGATCTACTAAGCCTTTAAAAACCTAAAACTTTGCTATAATATGCCCGCAATGCATAGATTTAATTTTAAATATCTAGTTATTTTAGGGGGATTACTATTTGTTACTGCCGTAGCAATAGACCCGCTTCATCATGATATTGAAATTCATGATCATCATGCCTCAGCCGAAGCAGAGTGCCAACTATGTGAAAATGAGCAACTTGATACCGATCAATATAATACTCGTATTCCTCAAGCCCTCTTTTCAAAATTATTAAAAATTGAGATAAATCACAAATTTATCTCACAAATCCTAAAATCCTTTCATTCAAGAGCTCCACCAATAAGTTAAAAATAGAATTTTTTAATTTTTTAGGAGTTTTTTTATGAAACATATATTTTTAACATTACTAACAGCTAGTGTATTTACAAATTTTCTACTAGCTCAAGAGATTGATGAAGTTGTAGTAACTTCTTCATTCCTAGAATCAAGTGAAATCAATAATCCTTTATATGTAATAGAAGGTGAAGATATTACTGATGGCGCGACTACAAGTTTAGGTGAAGCAGTCGACAGTTATTTAGGAGTTTCCATAGCAGATTATGGTTCTGCTGTAGGACAACCTATTATTCGAGGTATGTCAGGTCCAAGGGTTAAAATCCTTAAAAACGGCATGGTAAATCGTGATGTATCTGGTCTTGGAGTTGATCACCTTAATGATCTCGATCTAAATGATGTACAGCAAGTTGAGATTGTAAAAGGTCCTTCTTCTTTACTATATGCTAATGGAACCATAGGTGGAATTATTAATGTGGTTGACAATGCAATTGCAGAAGTAGATTTTGCAGGGTCTGAATTTAGTGCTGGTTATGAAACCCAATCAGTTAACGATGGCACTTCTCAGAATTTTAATTATAAAGATAACCTTAATGGCTTTAATGTAACTTTTGGATATCAGAACACTGAACTTGGTAATTATGATGTTCCAGATGAAGCAATCATCCATTCAGAGCATGAAGGTGAAGAAGAGCACGAAGAAGAAGAATTAGGTTATGTTAATAACTCTGATTACATGACTGAAGCAACAAAATTCGGTCTCTCAAAAGTCGGAGACTGGGGTTATCTAGGATTTTCAGTTGATAATCTCGAAAGCGTTTATGGTATTCCGTTTCATGGCGAAGAGCATGAAGAGCCAGAAGGTGGAGAACCACATGAAGAAGAAAGAATTTTCTCAACTACAGACTCAGAGAGCTTCACTTTAAAAGGCTCATTGAATATGAGTGGTGACTTAGTAAATTCAGTTGATTTCACTTTTCGTGACTCTGATTATGTTCTAACTGAAGCGCACGAAGAAGAGGATCATGATGAGCCTCATGACGAGCCAGAAGAGCCTCATGATGAGCATGAGCCAACAAACTTTATGAGTTCATCAACAGAATATGGAGCAATATTTGATTTATCAAATAATGATATGACTCAAAAAATTGTATTCAATGTTCTCGATGAGGATTCTTCAATTGTAGGCGAAGAAGCTTTTATGAATCCTGCTACAAGTGAAGAATTTACACTTGGGTATTTTATGAGTAAAGATCTAGGTATGTACAACATGGATTTCGGTTTAAGAATGGATCAAATTGAAAGATCCGGGAGTGTATCTGATAATCATGACGGCGTAATAGAAATGGATTATTACAATATTGATGATACTACTAATAGTTTTGCTTTAACTCTGGGTAGAAACTTAAGTGATAATTTAGATATTAATCTTGGTTTTGCTAGTGTAGAAAGACTACCTTCAGTTATAGAGCTATTTATGAATGGCCCTCATTTGGCTACCGGAAGACTGGAAGTTGGCGATCCTAATCTAGGCACTGAAACATCAAATAATTTAGATGTAACCTTTAACTATGAGAATGAAGACTTCTATGCTTATGCAAGTTTTTATATTAACCAAGTTGATAACTATATTGCTTTAATTGATGAAGATGACGACCATGGTGATCATGATGGTGATCATGATGGTGATCATGATGATGAT
>ERZ802830.4516-NODE-4516-length-11131-cov-9.69989_pt1 | contig 11131 bp, 9 predicted proteins | sample MGYA00345654_ERZ802830 | MGnify/ENA primary metagenome ERZ802830 (study PRJEB30503, sample SAMEA104212375) | marine metagenome | biome: Westerlies Biome; feature: [SRF] surface water layer (ENVO:00010504) within the epipelagic zone...; material: water...
TATTTGAGAACTACAGGTTGGATCAACTTTCGAATGCGAGCTATGCTAATGTCGTTTGCTTCTTATCACCTTTGGTTGGACTGGCGAAACTCTGGCAAGATTTTAGCAAATTTTTTCACTGATTACGATCCGGGCATTCATTGGCCTCAGGTTCAAATGCAGTCAGGGACCACTGGAATAAATACGATTCGAATTTACAATCCGGTAAAGCAGGGTATTGACCAGGATCCTCAGGGAGTTTTTATCCGAAAATGGGTTCCAGAGCTCTGTCACCTTTCGAGTGCTGAATTGCATAAAGTTGGAACTGGAGAAAGCAAATTGAACCTTGGGTCCTCTTACCCTGACGCAGTAATAGATTTGGATAGGGCTGGAAAATATGCTCGAGAAAAAGTTTGGGCAGTAAGAAAGCTGGATGGCTTCAACAATCATGCCCAGAGTATTATTAAAAAACATGGTAGTCGGCAAAACAAGTTGAGAGATTTCGTTAATGATCGGGGTAAAACCAACTCAAAATTACGAAACAACAGACAGAAGAGCTTTGATTTCTAGTGCCAAAAATGCGAAAAAAATCTGATCTCCCACAGAAAATATGCGGTGTCTGTGGCCTGCCTTTCGTATGGAGAAAGAAGTGGGAAAGAAGTTGGCTTGACATAAAATTTTGTAGCGAAAGATGTAAGAAATCCATTAAATCAAGCAAATTGGTTAAAAAAACAGACCAATAAATGGACTTTGGGAGTAAATGGTGTAACTGAACTTATGAGGTATATCAGGGAAGCCTATGATTTAGTATCTAAAGGTGAAGTTCAACCTTCTGGCTACACAGAGCCAATCCTACACAAACAGCGTCTGGAACTTAAAATAAAATTATAATTAGTTTCTATTTTCATTGCTTAATTATTACTCATTTGTTCACAAAACTAATTGTTTTTAACAACAAATAACACTGCTCCGTTTACGGACCATTTCAAATGTGTATAGCTACAAACAAGAGAGGAGTTTTGAAATGTCGCGTCCTGTAATTGGCATCATGGGAAATTTTTATTTGATAAATGATCAGTATCCAGCCCATGCAGCGGGAACGATGAATTGTGAAGCAATCGCTGAGTTATGTAATGCAACACCTCTCATTATACCTGGTGATCCAGAGTTTGTCAGAGTAGATGAACTTATGAGAATCTGCGATGGTTTTCTATTTACTGGTGGCCGACCAAATGTCCACCCATCCGAGTATGGTGTTAAAGAAACTGAAGCTCACGGAGATTTTGATAGAGGGCGCGATGCTGTTAGCCTGTCTCTTATTAGAAATTGCGTAGAGATCGGACAGCCTATTTTTGGAATTTGCCGTGGTTTTCAAGAGGTGGCAGTTGCTTTTGGTAGTGAGTTACATCCAGAAATTAGAGATATCCCTGACAGAATTAATCATAGAATGCCTCCCGATGGAACTTTAGAAGAAAAATTTGCTTTAAGGCATGAAGTAACAGTTTCTGGCGAAGGTCCATTTAAAAAATTATTTGGGAAAAATAAGGTCTTAACAAATACTTTGCATGGCCAGGGAATAATGAAGCCGGGTAAAAGAGTTGTCATTGACGGCTATGCAGACGATGGCACCCCCGAAGCACTTTATATTGATGACGCGCCAGGCTTCACACTGTCCGTTCAGTGGCACCCTGAATATTGCGCTTCGCAAGACCCGGTATCAAAACCTCTATTTGAGGCTTTTGGCGAAGCAACTTATGATTTCCATAGATCTCGAAACTCCTGATTAAGTTACTTTATTTCTTTTTTGAAATTTAGGGTCATTCCATAAATCTTTAGACATTATTTCTGCTAAGATTTCTGATGCTCTTTCAACGTCTTGGCTATCTACAAATAACGGTGTAAACCCAAATCTCATTACGTCGGGTGCTCTAAAATCTCCAATCACGCCACGCTCAATGCACGCCTGCATGACAGCATATCCATGCTTGAAGGAGAAGGACACTTGGCTTCCACGGTTTTCGGGTATCCGAGGTGTAATTAATTGCAACATTGGACATTTTTGCTCTACACCCTTAATGAATTGATCAGTGAGCTGGATGGACGTTTCTCTAACATCTTTAATATTAACGGTTTCCCAGATATCAAGCGACGCCTCTAAAGCCGCTAGAGCAATTACTGGAGGCGTACCTACTCTCATTCTATCGATCCCAGATGCTGGATTGTACTGTAAGGAAAAATCAAAGGGGTTCTCATGCCCTAACCAACCGGATAGACACGGTTCCAATGAGTTTATTAAATTAGGATTTACGTAAATGAATGCTGGTGATCCAGGACCACCATTTAAATATTTATATGTGCAGCCAACTGCGAAATCCACATCCAACTCGGTCAAATTTGTATCGATAGCTCCGGCTGAATGTGCTAAATCCAAGATTACAAGAGCTCCATTTTGTTTTGCTGTTTTTACGATCTTCTTGGCATCATATCGACGGCCTGTCCTATAATCTACTTCTGTAAAAAAGATAGCAGCAACATTTTCATTGATATTTTCAACTAAATTATCGGTATTGACAATTTTAAGTTCGTGATCAGCTTTTAGCATATTTATCAGGCCTTGTGCTGCATAAATATCTGAAGGGAAATTGCTGGCGTCGGTTAGTAAAACTTTTCTATTCTTTTGAAAGTTGATCGCACTTGCAAGAGCCTGAAAAACTTTAATGGATAGCGTGTCACCGACAGTAACTGTTTTAGGGGCAGCCCCGATTAGCCTTGCTATTCTATCGCCAACCTTGTTTGGCTGGTCCATCCAACCCGCTTTGTTCCATCCGGTTACCAGCATTTCACCCCATTCGTTGTTTAGGGTGTGCTGAATGCGATCTTGAGCTTTTTTAGTCAGTGGACCAAGAGAGTTTCCGTCCAAATAAATTATTCCCTCGGGTATGTAAAATTGTGATTTTGTCTTTAAAAAGTCACTCATACTTTGCCGCCTGCTATTTCAATGGCCTGCCCATTTATACTTTTTGCTGCTTGAGTGCACAGCCAATATGCCGTCTGAGCAACTTCTTCTGTTTGGATTAATCTTTTATGACGATTTGCATTCACCATCATTTTGTGAGCATCTTTTTCACTAATTCCTTTCGATATCATCGATTTTATATTCGTATCTACAATGGATGTATTTACGTAGCCTGGACAAATGGCATTGAAGGTAATTGGTCCCCCCATGTATTCCTCACTATAGGTTTTAATTAACCCCATTACACCGTGTTTTGAGGCGCTGTATGCACCGGCCCCTTTCAGTCCTTTGATGCCTGCTATTGAAGAGATTGCAATTACACGACCCCAATCTGCTTTCAGCATTGATTTCATTGACTCTCTAATGGTTAAGAATGTGCCATCTAGGTTCGTACCTATTATTTTTCGCCAAAACTCTAAATCAGTGTTTTGAAGTTTTTTTCCTTCGGCTATCCCTGCGTTTGCCACACAAACCTGGATAGGTCCAAATTTGGATACTGCCTTAGATATAACAGAAATAACTTCTTTTTCATTGGATACATCCATTTGAAAAGCCGAAATATTTGAGCTGCTATCAGCAACTTCTTCAAGTACATTGGATCTGCGGCCCGTAATAGTGACGTTAGCACCATTGTCTGCAAATAATATTGCAATTGCTCGCCCTATTCCTGTTCCTCCCCCAGTTATCAATATATGTTTGTTGGTTATCATGAAAGCCCTCGTTTTTATGAGAAACTAATTGAAAAAAAGTGGGTAGCAATAGTAAAATAATCTAACTCAAATCTATGTAAATTTATTTATACCGCTAGATTTATTTATTTGGTGGAGAAAAAATGAAAATTTTAAATTGTTTGGCAGTCTTTTTTTGGAGTTTGAATTCCATAGTTTGGGCTAGTGAAGATATAAAAGATAAGTATCCCCGCTCAGAGTTATACAATAAACCAGTTGAGGTCATCCCTAACGTTTTTTCGGCAATTGGAGCGACCGCACCTCCTACATATGAAAATTCTGGGCACAATAATAATCTTTCTTTCGTCATAACTGCTGCAGGTGTTGTTGTTATAAATTCGGGAGCTTCAGTAAGGCTAGCTTCCGCTCTTCATGAGGAAATTAAAACTATTACTGATCAACCAGTGAAACTAGTCATCAATGAAAATGGACAAGGTCACGCGATCCTTGGTAATTTGTATTGGTCAAAACAGGGAGTTGATATTCTGGCCCATGAAGATGCAATCCATGAAATTGAAGAAAATAGTCACTCCATTTTAGAGCGGATGAAATCCTATAATCGAGATAAAGCGGCTGGAACAGAAATAGTAATTCCCAATAAGAGTTTTTCAGAAAAGTTTATTTTCACTTTAGGTGATTTGGAATTTCATGTACTTCATTTGGGTCCTGCTCATGGGCCTGGTGATACTCAAGTTTGGTTGCCACAGCTGTCTTTGATAATTGCTGGTGATATGGCTTTTCATGAGAGAATGCTCCCTATCTTTGAAAATACCTGTACAAAATGTTGGTTGGAAACGTGGAATGAAGAGTTTGTTCCTTTAAATGCAACTTATGTTATCCCCGGCCATGGACACCCGACAAACATGGCACAAGTATCTCGATTTACTCGGGATTATCTTTTAGATCTCCGACAAAAAGTATCTGAGGTGCTTGAAAATGATGGTGACTTGGCCGAGGCATTTTATGTTGATCAAGAACGTTGGCGTTTATTAGATACGTTTGAAGAGCTAGCAAAAAGAAACGCAGGTCGCGTGTTTGAAGAAATGGAATTTGAATAAAACTCAATCAATAAAATTCAGGTCAAATAAAACCTTTCTTCTATTAGCTTGAAAATGTAATTTATTGAACCAATTAGGGTTTATGTAGAAGGAGCTTAACAGAACGATACGGTTTGCTATTGGTTAAATAAGCTTGCACCGTGTTTATCAATGGCGTAAGGCGACTGATCAGAGAATTTAGTTTTTTAAGCCTTGATTACTTATTGGTATTGGCTGAATTACATTTTTGAATAAGAGGATGACAACTTTGAAGATAGGTACCCCAAAAGAAGTTTTTGATGGTGAGGCGCGCGTTGCGATGACTCCAGACAGTGCGCTTCAATTGCAAAAACTTGGTTATGATTGTGCCATTGAGAGTGGTGCTGGGTCATTAGCTGGTTTTTCAGATAAGGCATATTCAGACGCTGGCGTTGAAATCAAGAAAACGGCGGCAGCGCTTTGGAAAGATGTGGATGTTGTTGCGAAAGTACGTGAGCCAGATGATGGCGAGATGAAGCGACTGACAGCTGATCACACTTTGATATCTTTTTTCAACCCCGCCGGTAATGATAAAGGATTAAAGGCCGCTGCAAAAAAAGGTGCCAGCGTCGTAGCAATGGAAATGGTGCCTCGGATAAGCCGTGCTCAAAAAATGGATGCGCTCTCGTCTATGGCTAATATAGCTGGGTACAGAGCTGTTATAGAGGCTGGAAACAATTTTGGACGGTTTTTTACAGGTCAGGTGACAGCTGCTGGAAAAGTTCCACCAGCGAAAGTCCTAATTGTTGGCGCAGGTGTCGCCGGCTTGGCAGCTATAGGAACGTCTACGTCTCTTGGTGCAATCACATACGCCTTCGATGTGCGACCGGAAGTTGCTGAGCAAGTTGAGTCCATGGGTGCGGAATTCGTTTATTTGGATTTTAAGGAAAAACAGAAGGATGGCGCGGAGACTGGAGGTTATGCTGCAGTTTCCAGTCCAGAGTTTAGAGATGCGCAACTTGCTAAATTTCGGGAACTTGCCCCAGAAATAGATATTGTTATTACGACGGCTCTAATTCCCAATAGGGAAGCCCCAAAACTATGGCTTAAGGATATGGTCAAGGCCATGAAGCCGGGCTCAGTTATTGTCGATTTAGCAGCCCCTGCAGGTGGGAACGTTGAGGGTACTGTCCAAGATGAAAAAGTTGTCAGCGACAACGGCGTGACCATAGTCGGCTATACTGACTTTGCGAGCCGCATGGCCGCTCAAGCTTCATCGCTTTATTCGACCAATATTCGTCATATGATGAGTGATCTAACACCGGAAAAAGATGGTAATCTTGTTCACAATATGGAAGACGACGTTATTCGCGGGGCAACGGTAACATTTAACAAAGAAGTTACATTTCCACCCCCACCTCCGAAGGTGCAGGCTATCGCTGTTAAAACTCAAGAAAAGCCCAAAGAATTAACACCAGAAGAAATTCGAACCCAAGAAGCTGAAGCTTTCCAGGCGCAAACAAAGCAACAGGTTATACTATTGGCCACGGGCGCCTTAGTTACGTTAGGCCTTGGACTAATTGCACCAGTTAGTTTCATGCAGCATTTCATTGTTTTTGTTTTATCAGTTTTTATTGGATTTCAAGTTATTTGGAATGTTAGCCATTCTTTGCATACACCCTTAATGGCTGTAACAAATGCGATTTCTTCCATAATAATACTGGGAGCATTGATGCAAATAGGGTCAGGATCATTTCTTGTCATTATTTTAGCAGCTTTGTCCGTTTTTATGGCTGGCATTAATATTTTTGGCGGATTTTTAGTCACACGACGCATGCTTGCCATGTTTCAGAAGTCTTAAAGAAGGGCAAGATTATGGATTTAGGTTTTACAACTGCTGCTTACGTTGTTGCGGCTATTCTTTTTATTCTTTCTTTAGGCGGATTATCTGGACAGGAAAGTGCAAAACGGGCTGTTTGGTACGGTATAGTTGGGATGGCTCTTGCCGTTTTTGCTACTTTGATTGGGCCTGGATCAGGTCTGTGGTTCTTTTCTATCATACTCATAGCTGGCGGAGGTATTATTGGATACATGCTAGCGTCTAGGGTTGAAATGACGCAAATGCCAGAGCTTGTGGCTGGCATGCATGCCCTTGTAGGGCTTGCTGCTGTTTTTGTCGGGTTTATTGCTGATTTTGAAATGGGTAACGTTGCATTGGCCAAAGAAGCAGGCACTGCAAAAGAGTTAACGGGCTTTGCGGCTTTAATAGCCAAAAAGTCAGCTATTGAGTTAAGCATTCTAAGAGTAGAGTTATTTTTAGGCGTGTTTATTGGCTCGATAACATTCACAGGATCAGTAATTGCATACGGAAAATTATCTGGAAAAGTAACTTCTGCTGCTACTAAGCTTCCTGGGGGCCACGCTTTAAATGCAGGCGCTGCATTAATTTCAATTTTGTGTTTGATTTGGTATCTTCAGTCTGGAAGCCTACTTCCCGTGGTAATTATGACTCTAATGGCATTTTTTATTGGGTTCCATCTTATCATGGGCATAGGTGGAGCAGATATGCCTGTTGTTGTCTCAATGCTTAACAGCTACTCAGGCTGGGCAGCCGCTGCCATTGGATTCAGTTTGGGTAATGATCTTCTGATCGTTGTTGGAGCTTTAGTTGGGTCGTCTGGAGCTATTCTAAGCTACATAATGTGTAAGGCGATGAATAGATCTTTTGTGTCTGTAATTTTGGGTGGTTTTGGAGGAACAGTTGGTCCGGCTATGGAGGTTGAGGGTGAACAGATTGCTATAGATGCCGATGGTGTTGCTGCTGCTTTAAATGATGCAGATAGCGTTATTATTATTCCTGGTTATGGAATGGCTGTTGCTCAAGCTCAGCAAGCGGTTTCAGAGTTAACCAAAAGACTTCGAGGTCAAGGAAAAGAAGTTAGATTTGCAATCCATCCTGTAGCCGGTCGGTTACCAGGCCATATGAATGTTTTGTTGGCTGAGGCAAAAGTTCCGTATGATATTGTTTTGGAAATGGATGAAATAAATGAAGATTTTCCATCAACTGATGTTGCAATTGTAATTGGGTCAAATGACATTGTTAATCCAGCTGCGCAGGATGACCCTAATAGCCCAATTGCTGGTATGCCTGTGCTTGAGTGTTGGAAATCAAAACAGGTATTTGTGTCTAAGAGAGGCCAAGGAACTGGTTATTCTGGCATCGAAAATCCACTTTTCTTTAAGGAAAATACACGAATGTTTTATGGCGATGCCAAGGAAAGCCTAAATAAATTGTTGTCGTTGATAAATTAAATCCCGTTTGGTAATCTTGGCTTTTTATCTTAAAAGCCGAGACCATCTTAAAATGATTATTTAAGATTTAATCATCTAATATTTCTGGGTTTTAATTTTTAAAGAGCTATTGAACTTTTTTTTTATTTAGGTTTAGATTTTAGATACTGTTTGTTTCCTCATTTTTCATTTCTATTTAGATACTAATTATCAAATTTTATGGAGATAATATGCCTGTAAAAAACCGATTTGCCGAACTGCAGAAAGAAATAGCTGAGTGGCGGCAGGATATTCACCAATATCCCGAAATTTTATTTGAAACGCAGCGAACGTCGGCTTTAGTTAAGGATAAGCTTATTGAGTTTGGCTGCAATCAAGTGATCGATGGCATAGGCAAGACTGGCGTTGTAGGAGTTATAAACGGTAAGACAAATCGAACAGGTAAGGTTATTGGTTTACGAGCTGATATGGATGCACTGCCTATAAATGAAGAAACAGGGTTAGAATACAGTTCAAAAATACCGGGAGCTATGCATGCATGTGGTCATGATGGACATACGAGCATGCTGCTTGGCGCGGCAAAGTATCTTTGTGAAACAAGAAATTTTGACGGTCAAGCGGTTGTCATTTTTCAACCAGCCGAAGAAGGTGGTGGTGGTGGTCTTGAAATGTGCAAAGACGGCTTGATGGAAAATTTCAAGATTGATGAAGTATATGGTATGCATAATTGGCCTGGCGTAGAACTGGGTAAATTTGCAATTAGAAGTGGTCCATTTTTTGCGGCCTCAGATTTTATAGAAGCGACAATCTCGGGCAAGGGCGGGCATGCTGCTAAGCCGCAAGAGACTATAGATCCAACGGTTATAGCCAGTCAAATTGTTGTGGCACTGCAAACTATAGCTTCTCGGAGAGCTGATCCAGTAAAACAAGTCGTGGTTTCGATCACATCATTTGAAACATCATCGAATGCTTTTAATGTTATACCGCAAGAAGTTAAAATAAAAGGCACTGTTAGAACTTTAGATCCAGATGTGAGAGATTTAGCCGAGAAAGAATTCTTGCGAATTACTGAGCTTACAGCGGAAGCTTTGGGAGGCTCTGCTGATGCAAAATTCACTCGGGGCTACCCGGTTATGTCAAATACAAGTGAACAGACAGAGTTTGCTGCTAAGGTGGCACGTGATGTTGCTGGCGAATGCGCAGAAGCTCCTCTAGTGATGGGGGGTGAAGATTTTGCTTATATGTTGGAAGAAAGACCTGGAGCGTATATATTGTTAGGTAACGGTGATAGCTCGCCAGTTCACCATCCAGAATATAATTTTAATGATGACGCCATACCTTTTGGGTGCAGTTGGTTAGTAGAACTAGTTGAGCAAAAGATGCCGGTTTGAGGCAAACTTAATTAGAACGTTTTAGTAAATCTTATAATTTATCCACCAGTATGGCTCATGTGTCTACTCATTTGGCCTTTGATGCTAGCCCGAGAATAATCAAAATCATGGCCTTTTGGCTTATTGTCTATGGCTGCCTTAATATCGTTTTCTAGTTCTTCTGGTCTATTTGGATATTTTCGGATTGTATCTCGCAAATTAGCATTATTTTCTTGTCCTAAGCACATGAAAAGTTCGCCCGTGCATGTCACTCTAACTCGATTACAGGACTCACAAAAATTATGGGTGAGTGGTGTTATAAATCCAATTTTTTGTTTTGTTTCTTCAACCCTTACGTATCGTGCAGGTCCTCCTGTACTTTCCTCGAGATTATGAAGTGAATAATTTTCTTCTAGTTTTTTTCTTAAATCTCTAAGTGACCAATACTGACTTTTCCTATCTTCTTCGCCAAGTTCTCCCATCGGCATAACTTCGATGAAAGTTAAGTCTAAATTTTTAGATGCACACCAATCGGTAATGGAAAATAACTCAGTTTCATTAAAGTTTTTTAAAGCCACTGTGTTTATTTTAACTTGCAAACCCGCATCCTGTGCGGCTTGAATTCCGTCTAAGACTTGCGATAACCGACCCCATCGTGTGATCTTGCTGAACTTTTCTTCATTTAATGTATCGAGCGAAACATTTATTCGGCGAACGCCTATTTTATACAAATCACTAGAAAACCGCCTAAGTTGAGATCCATTGGTAGTGAGTGTTAATTCTTCAAGTAACCCAGTTTCCAGATGTCGTGATATCCGGCCAAAAAATTTCATAATATCACGTCTTACAAGAGGTTCACCGCCTGTAACACGGAGCTTTTTTACCCCCAATTTGATAAAAGTCGAGCACATATAGTCAAGTTCTTCTAATGTTAATAGGTCTTTTTTGGGAAGAAATTGCATATTTTCCGACATGCAATATAGGCATCGAAAGTCACAGCGATCTGTCACCGAAAGACGGAGATAATTTATTTCACGGGCAAATGGGTCAATTAACTTTGACTTTACTTCATGGTGATCTTGATATTTTGGGGCTTCAAAATTCATTCTCAAGCTGACTTAAAAATTTCTAGTTCTTTGTTATCTAGATTTAAACGTTTATTCTCATACAATCCAGAGCTTCTTATACAGTAGTTAATTTTGTTAAACAAAATAAATCTAACCTAAAAGAAGTTCCTTGCCGATTGGAAAAAAATTAGAGGTACTATTTTTTAAAGAAATAGCAGTCAAATTTGAGACACCATATATCTCTGTCTCACTGTTATATAAAGTTTTTACTCGATCCATTAATATATCAAAATCACCGTCCCCGGATGCTAAAACTATAACATCCGATTTACTTGCATATTCCATTATATCTATGGTAATTCCCACGTCCCAATCTCCTTTTGAAGATCCATCTGAACGATTAATGTATGGTTTTAGTTTTACTTCAAAGCCAATGGCTCTAAGAATATTTTGAAATTGGATTTGTTTTACGTCACCTCTGTCTGTCGCATAAGCAAATGCTCCGATGACTTGTCTTTGGTTGGTTACTGTTTTCCAAAATTTTTTATAATCAAAATTAGCATTAAATGTTTGTTTTGTTGTGTAATAAATATTTTGCACGTCGACAAAAATGGAAACTTTTTGCATGGTCACACCAGAGTAAACTCAAACGTCATTCAACTGT
>ERZ802830.4517-NODE-4517-length-11130-cov-6.01291_pt1 | contig 11130 bp, 11 predicted proteins | sample MGYA00345654_ERZ802830 | MGnify/ENA primary metagenome ERZ802830 (study PRJEB30503, sample SAMEA104212375) | marine metagenome | biome: Westerlies Biome; feature: [SRF] surface water layer (ENVO:00010504) within the epipelagic zone...; material: water...
AGATCTTCGATACGACCGAGCGATTTTTCCTTCTGTACATATTTGCTGTCGAGACCACTGATTTGATGATCAATCCGCGAGAGAGATGCCCCAGTCATGGCCCGTGCATCGACGATTCCCTCGAGTGCAGAATCCAAAGTCCCCAGTGCCTTGCGAGCTTCGGAAATGGTGCCTATTCCAACCATTGAACTGAAAATAAATTTTTGGAAGAGCCCATTGGCGATTTCAAAACTATCGGAAAATTCATTACTCTGCTGCTGAAGGGAAGCTTGGTCAGTTTCTCGGACATATCCTCGTGGTTGATAAGTCGCACCACTTGTAGTGGTATCAGCTAAATCATTCCATGCACCACGAGTGCCGTCTGGTTGCAAGACTTGGCTGATTTGTAGGTAATGTTCTCCACCAGAGTTATTTGGTTCGTTTTGAAGACCTGAACTTGGGTTATGCCCCCATTTTTCGAACATGTTTGGCATTAATGTACCATTCCTCGCACCACTCCAAAATGGAGTTCCTGTTCGATTGTTTGCTTCTCCTTCTGGACCCTCGGTCCATCGCCAATCCCCTTCGTTGATTGCATCATTCCCTCCTAACCAGGCATTGATGCCGACTTCTCCTATCTGAAATGCAATTTCTGCCTGTTCCAACTCACTGGTAATGGTGGCCAAATAATGGGTGTTATTAGGATCTGAGGCACTCAGTGCATCCACTTCTGCCTTTGAATCTGACCAGTTGATGTTGGCATTTTTATTCACCAAGGTGTAAGCCTTATCTCGAAATAGATGGATCCCGTTAAATTTCTCACGCGATATTTCCAGGGCGGCCGTGCGAAGTTCCTGAAATTCAGTCTCATATTTTTCCCGATCCTGATCGGTTTTAGTTACATCCATGGCCATAGTAGCCAAAGTCCCCATGCGGTCATAAATTTTATGAACTGCATCAAGTGCACTGTCTCTTGCCTGTAGATATGACTTGGCATTTTGTAAGGTGTGTTTGACTTCCTGTAATCTTCGGAGTTCACCCGATTGTTTAATTTGCACGGATAAAGCCCCTGCATCATCGCCGGAATTTACAATTCTTTTGCCCGACGAAAGATGTTTGACATGCTCACTTCTTTGTAAGTGTGCATAATCTAAATCTTTCGCAACAGAACGAGCAAAGCTTAGTGTATCGGAAGCTATCATATTCTTAATGTTTAGATTTCACCAAGAATACAAGGGTTTGAGCCAATCCAGAGAGGTGTAAATAACAGTAATGATTACACCGTACTAAAAGCTTATATATTACACATCCTTGTATAATTGATAAATTCTCAACCATCCTAGTTGAGATTGTGGATCTTGGGTTATTTCATAAAAAGGGGTTTAGGTGATGGAAAATTAGAGAGATTTCAGAGGGATAACCTAAGCCCTGATGTCACACCACGCATAGCAATCAAAAATTGCGAATCGAAGTGTTTGTAAAAAATACAAGACAAGCAAGGCATAGGTCTAAATTCAGAAACCTGAACGCACTAAGAGCACGCAGGAAAATGAGATTTAAAAAAGAAAAATTATGTAGCGAATTACCAGCAATCCTTGCCGGGTAAATCTATGAAGTAATTGTTCGCCTCCTTGCGATTATTTTAAAGTATCGGATGCGAAGATCTTTTCTTTAATTTTTTATTTTTTATCAGAAAAAGAAATGGGAGGAGATGAGTTTTTGGGGAAATCGAAAGTGGCAGATGCGGGTGGGCTGAAAGAGGCTTGTTGCCAGTCTGAATCGATAAAATCGATAGTAACGATCCCACAGGTGGGTATGTTGCCGATAGGGAGTCTCCAAACTTGTGAAACTAAAAGAGTAAGTCCCGGATTATGGCCAAAGATCAGAACGGTATTTAAGGAGTTATCAATTTGTGCAACAAAGTCCTGCAGCATACCTGCACTTGAGAGGTATAGGTCGGAGTCGAAGGAGATTTCCGCTTCCGGAAAATGAAGACAATCTGCGAAGATCTTTGCAGTTGAAGAAGCTCTCAGAGCGGTGCTTGAAAATAATGCATCGGGTATGATTCCTATTTCCTGAAGCCTGATTCCCATGGTTGGGGCATTGGTTTCTCCTCTTTGGTTGAGTGGGCGCTGATGATCTTCGAGAGTGGAGTCGTCCCAGCTTGATTTTGCGTGCCGGACGAGAATGAGGGTGCGGTTATTCATGATCTGCTAGATGGACTAGGATGTATAACTATCTTCCGAGTAGAAAGTTTAAAATTTAATCTTTTGATTTTGGCAGTTCGATAAAAAGTAACTACCATATACCCGATGTTATTGGGTAAAAAATTATTTTGTGTCCTTTGGGGCATAGTTTTGCTTTTGGGGTGCACGGATCAATCCCCAGAGGATAAAATGAGAACAAGTCTTGTGCGGGAAGAGAAAAATCAAAGTTCCTCGATTTCAAGTTTTACGAAGGGGGCAGAACCTGTCCATTTAAGTGAGATAGTTAATGGGGAGTTGCAGGATTTACCTGTCCCGAATTTACCTCTACCGCAAACTTTAGCTGAAACAGGAGTGAGAAATGGCATGGTTCAGGAGTTCTTTGTAGATGGTACACTAAAAGAGGAAGTCCACTACTTGGAGGGAGTACAACAGGGGGCAAAGAAAGTATGGTATGCCAATGGACAGGTGGCCAAGATTGGGAATATGCTGGATGACCGTTGGCATGGGAAGTACGAGGAGTGGTATGAGGACGGAAACTCCAAGGTGATCGGGCAATATGTGGATGGCAAACAGGATGGGGAATGGTTATTTTTTGATAAGGAAGGAAAGAAACTTCCCAGTCTTACATTTAAGAACGGAGTGGAAATGACCCGAAAACTACCTTCTGTACTTCGAGATTAGCTGATAGGTAACCCATTTGGAACTTACATCTGTAATCTCGTTGCCAGAGAATAAGTTTCCAATTATTGAATGAAGCCATGATTTTTATCAAGGATGTCCATCTCGCATTTGGACATAAAAAATTGTTTACTGGGGTAGCTGAGACGATCGGACCAAGAGACCGGATCGCTTTAGTTGGTTCGAACGGGTCGGGTAAGACCACTTTTTTACGTATGCTGATGGGGCAGGTGTCACCGGATGAAGGCACGGTTGAAAAACCTGACTATGCAACTGTTGGCTATTTACCACAGGATGGAGTTTCAGCAAAGGATGGTACATTACGGGAAGAAGTGACCAAGGCTTTTTCTGGCATGACAGATTTGAAGGAGAAATTAGATGAGGCGGAAGTCAAACTGAGTGAAATGGATCCTGATTCTGAGGAATTTTATGATCTGATTGATATGATGGGAGCCTGGGAGGAACAGCTTGCCAGTTTTGAACCAGAAAAGATGAATTCCAAAATCGAAAAGGTGATGACTGGCATGGGCTTCCCATTGGAGGACCTGGACCGTAAAGTGAATGAATTTTCAGGTGGATGGCAGATGCGAATTGCTTTGGGCAAACTGCTGTTGCTCGGACCTTCCCTTTTGATTCTAGATGAGCCGACCAATCACTTGGATGTGGTTTCTCAAAACTGGCTGGAGCACTATCTAAAGAACTACCAAGGGTCTATTTTGGTCATTTCCCATGACCGGGCCTTCCTGGAAAGTGTCACCGAGAGAACCATTGAATTGAAAATGGGTGCACTCAATCGATACAAAGGAAATTACAGTTTTTACCTGAAAGAGAGTGCGGCAAGACTCGAGAGACAGAGGAAAGCTTATGTAAATCAAAAGAAGGAAATTCAAAAGGAAAAAGAATTTATTAATCGTTTTCGGTCTAATATTAAAAAAGCAGCCATGGTGCAGAGCCGGATCAAAGCTTTAGAGAAAATGGAAATTGTAAAACCGGAGGCGGAAGAAAAGAAAATATATTTTCGCTTTCCACCATCACCACCTGCCAGTCAGAAAGTGGTTGAATTAGAGGGTATGTCCAAAGCCTATGGAGATAATCGGGTTTTTGATGGTCTTGATCTTCGTATAGATAAAGGCGACCGAATTGCGGTTGTGGGAGTAAATGGTGCCGGGAAATCAACCCTTGCCCGCGTTCTTGCCGGTGCAGAGCCTTTTCAGGAGGGCCAGCGGGACATCGGAGTGAACACGGTTATTGGTTATTTTGCCCAGCACCAAGCTGAAGAATTGAACCCTGCAAACGAAGTTTTAGCAGAAGTGGAGGAAGTCTGTGACAACAACCCGGCAGCAAACCCAAGGGCCGCACTTGGGGCCTTGTTGTTTAGCGGTAATGATGTTTTTAAAAAGACCTCGGTGCTTTCGGGCGGAGAGCGTAACCGTGTGGCTCTAGCCAAGCTGCTGATGAAACCCTGCAATTTTTTGGTGATGGATGAACCCACAAACCACTTGGATATTCGTAGTAAAGAAGTTCTGCAGGAAGCCCTGAATCTTTTTGAGGGTACCGCACTGATTGTGAGTCATGACCGTTCATTCCTGGATGGTGTGGTCACCAAAGTCCTTGAGATTTCTACCAATAAAGCCCGTATGTTAACCTGTAATGTCACTGAATATATGGAAAGATTGGAAGTTGAAAATAGTTAATTAGGAGAGACTTATGGCCAAGCTTCATTTTTACTACTCGGCGATGAATGCAGGCAAGTCGACTACTTTGTTGCAGGCCAATTATAATTATGGGGAACGGGGCATGAGAACCATGCTATTTACTGCCGGTGTGGATGAACGGGCAGGGCGCGGGGTAATCCGTTCGAGGATAGGAATCGAGACTCAGGCAATTGCCTTTGAAAAAGATGATAATTTATTACAAATTGTTCGCGATGCTCATGAGGAAAGCCCTGTCGGTTGTGTCCTGATTGATGAAGCTCAATTTTTGTCCCGTGATCAAGTCGCCGAACTCGGCAAGGTGGTTGATCAGGATGGTATTCCTGTTCTCGCTTATGGACTACGCACTGATTTCCTCGGAGAGACTTTTGAAGGCAGTCAGTACCTGTTGGCGTGGTCCGATGAGATTCGCGAAATCAAAGCAATTTGCGACTGCGGTAAGAAAGCTACGATGAATGCACGAGTGAACGAACAGGGAGAGATTGAAAGGGAAGGCGAACAGATTGAAATCGGAGGAAATGAACGCTATGTTTCCTTGTGTAGAAGATGTTTCTTTGAAGGTAAAACTTTGAGATTTTAAAATTTTTTTACTTTAGAAATTTCAGAACCAAAACTCCGCCGACCAGAAGGATTGCGAAAAGAAAAGCCAGGAGATTGAAATGCTTGTCTATCTTTTCCTTCATGGGTTCGCCAAATTTTGCCATTAAGAATGCTACCAAAAAAAAGCGGGCAGAACGGCTGACAGCTGAGGCCAAGATGAAGGGTAGGAGAGCCATACCTAAAACACCACTGGCAACAGTGAAAATCTTATAAGGGATCGGGGAGAATCCGGCCAGAAAGACCAGTGGCCAACCCCACTCCTCATACCATGTCTGCAGTCGGTGGAATTTCTCAGGAGTGAAACCGGGGATGTATTCAAAAAACCAGCTGGACATTTCATCCCATGCAAAGGCTCCAATGGCATAACCGGCCAACCCGCCAAGTACTGAGGCAATCGAGCAAATCAGTGCAAATTGGAAGGCTTTTTTCATTTTGCCCAGGCAAAGAGGAATGAGAAGTACATCGGGAGGAATGGGGAAAAAACTGGCTTCCGCAAAGGAGAGTAACGCCAACCACAACCCAGACAATTTTCTTTCTGCTAAAGAAAGAGTCCACTTGTAAATAAGGCGAAGGGGGTTTGTGGATGCTGACACTTGTTTCATTTTGGTACCTAGTTGTAAACGGATGGCTTGAGCGTCGCAAGGTAAGGAAGTTGTCGATACCTGCCTGCATAATCCAACCCATATCCGACTACAAACTCGTCGGGAATACTGAACCCTGACCAGTCAGCCTGAAAATCATTTTGACGCCTTTCAGGTTTATCCAGGAATACGCAAGTTTTAAGGGATGCAGGATCTTTTCCTATCACTTCATTGTAAACTTTTTTCATGGTGTTTCCTGTATCCAGAATATCATCCACTAAGAGGACATGTTTATCTTTAACATCAGATTTAAGGGCACCAAGGATACGGGGTGCTGTCTCCGGGCTTGTTGAGTCTCCATAACTCGAAACCCGTAGGCAGTCGAGATGTAGAGGCACATGCAGGTGACGGATCAAATCTGCGGTGAAAACAATGGCACCATCAAGCAGGGTGATAAGCAGAATGTCTCTGGCACAGTCTTGGTAGTGGTTGTCGATCTCAGCCGCCATCTCTTGGTTACGGGATGCGATTTGTTCAGCAGTGAGAATAATTTTTTCGAGATCTGGTTTCATGGTAACTCTGAAACGAGTTGATTAATACTGGCCTGAGCAGAGGAAGCATATCCGCCTCCAAAGAGGTTGAAGTGATTTAATTCGTGGTAAAGATTATAGAGGGTTTTTCTGGACTTGAATCCATGATGCAGGGGGAATTCTCTGTTGTAGGAAGAGTAGAAGGTGGAACCAAACCCCCCAAACATGTAGGTGAAAGCGATGTCGGTCTCTCTGTCCCCGTAATAGCTTGCCGGGTCATAAATAAAAGGATTTCCCCGTTGGTCATGACTTGCATTTCCTCCCCAAAGATCACCATGAAGAAGGGAGGGAAGTGGGGTGTAATCTTCAAAGAAAAAATCCAAACCGGAAAGTAAATCGTGAATCTTGTTAAAAGTTTGGCCTTTGTGGGCGGCAAGCGAAAATTGATGGCGAAGACGGTATTCCCGGTAAAAATCAATCCAGTTTTGTCCTTCAGGGTTAGGTTGAGGGGTTGAGCCTATGCAGTTGTCCTGTACCCATCCAAAATAGGGCTGAGGGGTTCTGTGCATAAAGGCCAGTTGTTTTCCCATTGCCTCTTGCCCCTTTGCTGAAGAGGTACCTTCCTCGATAAATTCTAAAATAAGAAATGATTCGTCTGCCGTTTTTCCAAATGTAATGACTTGTGGAACCCGGATTGTCTTTGTATCTGCAATTTGTGCGAGGGCGGTGGCTTCGGCTTCAAAAAACGGGAGGAAGGGGAGTTTGTTTTGCTTACAAAAGAAAGTTCTTCCATCGGTACCCTTAATTCTTTGACTCCGGCTGATGGAACCACCTGATAGCTCGGAAAATTCCAAGGATTTGAATTCATGTCCGGTCGCATTGCTTATTGCTTTATCAATAGTTTCATCATTTGACATGGCAAAGTGGAGTGCTACTTCAATTTGGTTTGAATTTCTTGAAGTAAATTTTCACATCCATCCTCAAGTAGATCCAAAACTTTTTCAAAGCCCGAGGCTCCTCCATAATAAGGATCGGGAACTTCGGAATCCTGGCTACTTACAAAGTTACAGAAAGGAATAATCTTACTGATCTGGTCTTCATTGTTTGCGAACTTAGATAATTCTGAAAAATTAAAATTATCCATGGTAATAAGCATATCTGCATTTTCGAAATCTTGCTTATTTACTTTTCTTGCGGAACCCTCGATCGATAAATTTCTTGCTCGGGCAGCACTTTTCATGCGGGAGTCAGGGGGATTACCCTGATGGGTTGAAATGGTGCCTGCTGAATCAATCGTAATTTTCCCATCCAAGCCCTGATCATGTACCAACTTTCGAAAGGTAGCCTCAGCGGCTGGCGATCGACAGATATTTCCCCAACATACAAATAGAATATGCATAGGATTATTTAATGGCATCAGGCTTGTAAGATGACAATTTATAAATTGATAGAAGGAGGTGATCTTGACATTTGACCTCATATTTAAGTTAATAGGACATAGATGTCATACACCCTCACCATTCTTGGATGCGGATATATAGGTTCCGCACTTGCCCAATCAGCTTTGCAAAAAGGTTGGAAGGTTACAGCTCTTACGCGGAATCGGGAAACGGCAGAAAATCTTGAGAAAATGGGCATTCAAAAAGTGGTGGCGTCCTATTTGAATAATGATGAATGGCATAGTCACCTTGATGCGAATCAGGATTTTGTAGTAAACTGCGTGGGGGCTTCGTCCCCTACGAATGAAGGGTATGTGGAGTCATATATCGAAGGGCAAAAGTCGGTGATTAAATGGGCGGAAAGTGGAGATATTAAAACATTTATTTTTACCAGTAGCTGTTCAGTTTATCCACAAACTGGTCGTAAATTGGTAGATGAAACCGCATCGAGTGCAGGAGTTTCAGAAAAGGGCGGACTTTTACTTGCTGCCGAAGGAATTTCTTTCCCCCCTCCGGATTCGATCCAGAGAAGCTTTATCCTCAGGTTGGGTGGAATTTACGGTCCTGATCGCCATTTGTTGGTTAACAAAGTTAAACAGGGCATTGAGTTGGATGGGAATGCGGAACGAATTTTAAATTTGGTCCATCGCGATGATGCAGTGAGTGCTATCTTTGCCTGCTTACTTGCTGGAGATAGGCATCTGGGCAGGATTTATAATCTCACTGACGGATCTCCCACTGCCCGTGGTCAAATAGTGGAATGGTTAGCTCAGAAATTACATGTCTCACCGCCTGCATTTACAGAAAACGACTCTGAAAAAACCCCGAACCGAAAAATTTCCAACCAACGAATTATTGCGGAATTAAACTGGACGCCAAAGTATCCCTCTTTCATTCAAGGATACGAAAGCTTGCTTGCGTAGAATTTTCTCTCTAAGGTTTTACAAATGGTAGGAGTCGGAAAATTACTTAAACAAGCACAAAAAATGCAGCAGAAGATGGAGGATGCACAAGCCTCCCTCGCTGAAGAGATCTTAGATATTTCTGGTGGTGGCGGGGCGGTTTCCATTCAGATATCAGGCATGGGTGAATTTAAGGGTTTAACATTGGACCCGGATTTTTTGAAAGAGGATCCAGAGTTTGTCAGTGAGGCCATTCTGCAGGCCATTGTGGATGCTTCCGAACAAGCGAAGAAAAAAAATGACGATGCAATGAGCGGTCTTACTGGGGGGATGCAAATGCCCGGTTTGTTTTGATCTTTCTTACTCGTAGAGTTTTTTGAACGAACCTTATGAAAGATTGGTGCAAAGCCTGAAAGCTTTGCCTGGACTGGGCTATCGTTCGGCAGAAAAAATAGCCCTCCACCTTTTAGTGGAAAAGCCTGCGAAATCCGAAGAACTAACTGATCGTATTTCTGTAGCAAGGCAACAATTAGGGCCCTGTTTAATTTGTGGAAATTTGACGGATGAAGATGAATGTAATATATGCTCTTCGGAAGTGCGTGAAGTGGAAAGACTTTGCATCGTAGAAAATGTAACCGACCTTTTTGCGATGGAGAAAGCAGGAGTATTTCGCGGTAAATACCATATTTTGATGGGGAAACTATCACCGGTAAGGGGAGTCGGCCCGGAGCAACTAAACATTAACAGCTTACAGCAAAGGCTTGAAAATAGTGATGTAGAGGAAGTTATTCTCGCATTGAGTAATGATATGGAAGGGGAGGCTACTTGTCATTTTATTAAAAATGAAGTATTGAAAGACTCTAATCTAGAGGTTACCAGGATCGGTTTTGGTCTGCCAAGCGGAGGGGGCATAACCTATGCCGATGAAAATACTCTTTTAAATGCACTACAAAGCAGGAAGACTTTGGATAGCTGAATGAGTAAGATATCGTTTTATTGATTCCAATCCATCCATGCAGGGATCGAGTAATTGTAATACCTGGGACTCTCGGATGATGTGTTATCCCAGAGCCACCAGCCTCCTGAAGTTTCGGACCATAAGAAGGAATCAGCAAAAGTCACCTGAGCAGCCCAAATCCATCCATGCTTGTTGTGCCAAAACCAAATATTGCTTGAGTCACTGACAACCGGGTAAATCCATCCAAAGTGCAGATGATAAGCCCATCCGCTGTCGTTTTGGAAAAATATACCGAACCATGATGAGTCATACCAGCTAGGTGCAATTTCGGTAGTACCCTGTAAACTCTTTTCCAAAGACTTGACGGTGAAAACTGCAGTCACATTACGATCCTCCGTCATACTAGTTGTGGTAAATGGGAGAGTAGAATTAGCTACGGTACCACCCTCCCATCTTGTGAATTCATACCCGTCTGCTGCAAGTGCGGATAAGGAAGCAGTATAGCCATAGTAGTATTTTGCGCCTGTGGAGACGGAACCTCCGACGGTGGCCGAAGTTTCTAGGCTATATAGATTACGGGTGAATGAAGCTGTTACATTCATATCCTCAGTTAGCTCCAAGATGGTGGAGGGAATCAGGGGGTTATTCATGGCGTTACCTGACCATTTTTCAAAAGTATAGCCAGGAAGAGGGTTGGCAGTGACCTCGACAATCGTGCCGTATTCGTATGTACCCGCACCAGATACGGTACCGCCTGTTGTCGGAGGCATGACAAGGCTACGAGTTTGGATTGTGAAATTAGCAGTGACCGTACGGTTTTCTGTAATCAGAACTTCAGTCGAAGCATTTCCCGGTGAAAATACCCCCCCTCCAGTCCATTTAGAAAAGGTGTATCCGGGTAAAGCTGTGGCAGAAATATTTGCATTGGTTCCAAACTCATAGCTACCCGTACCAATGGTCGTTCCTCCATTGGATTCATTAATTTCGAGAGTGAAAGTCTTTTTCTTGAAGTTTGCTGTAATGGTTAAATTCTCGGACAGGGAAACTTGAGTGGTTGAAGAATTTGAATCAACCACCCCCATCCCTCCCCAGGAAATAAATTCGTAACCAACAAGAGGACTAGCTGAAATAGTAACGAGAGAATTTCTAGGATAACTTGCCCCTCCTTGCGTTGTACCTGATGATGTGGGGTTAGCAATCATAGTAAGTACAAAACTATCATCGGGAATAAGAGAGAAGGTTGCATGAATGCTTTTATTCCCATCTATGGAAACGGATGTGGATGGTGAAGTGAGATTATTTTGAAGATCGCCTGACCATCCTGTAAATGTATAACCTTCTTCAGGTAAAGCTGTTATTACTACTTCCTGTCCGTAGGAATAGTTTCCTTCACCCAACACCGTACCGCCTGCGGAGGAGGTGACTGTGAGTTGATGGTAGTTGATGGAAAAGAGTGCAGAAATTGATCGGGATTGATTCATTTCGACGGAGGTGGATAACGAAGAAGAATCGACAATACCTTCTCCATTCCAATTATTAAAAGT
>ERZ802830.4518-NODE-4518-length-11128-cov-6.77278_pt1 | contig 11128 bp, 8 predicted proteins | sample MGYA00345654_ERZ802830 | MGnify/ENA primary metagenome ERZ802830 (study PRJEB30503, sample SAMEA104212375) | marine metagenome | biome: Westerlies Biome; feature: [SRF] surface water layer (ENVO:00010504) within the epipelagic zone...; material: water...
TCTCCGTAAATTTTTATCTAAATAAAAAAAAAAAAAAATTAAAAGTAAAAACAATTTATCAAAATGATGTTACAAATGTTGTCAAAGCAATTATGCTTAAAAAAAATAAAGCTATTTTTCTAAATAGGTTTTTACCTTTGTAACTGTAAAACCTAGAACCAAAATATGTTGCAGCAATATATATTGGTGAGGCCATAAAGCCTAAGGTTATTAAATCTAATGAAATTAATCCATAAAATGCTTGTGAAGTAATTGAAAATACAACTATACCAGCCATTAGTAACAAGATATTACCTCTTGAAACATCTTCACTATCATTGCGAGCCATTAAAATAGTTACAATTGGAGCGCCTCCTATGCCAGCAATGCCTTGAATAAATCCACCTAAAATACCACTAAAAACCATGGACTTAAATCCAATAAATGATTTAAAATTCCATCCTCTAGAAAGAAGAATAACCAGAAACAAAACAATTACAGAAATTACTCTTCGTATTATTTGTGGATCTAAAGTTACGACTAGATACATTCCTACTGGTATAAAAATTATCATCGAGATAAATAATGGAAAGGTTGCTTTTTTTTGACTATATTTTAAGGCATTGGGAAGTAAAAACAATGTACTTGGTATCTCCATTATTATATGGATAACCAAAGCCTCAGTTGGTGAGTAAATGTATGCCAAAACTGGAATTGTTAATAAGGCAGGACCAAATCCTAAAAAGCCTCTTAGTAACCCTCCAATAAATATAACTAATATCGTTATAAATATGAAATCTAGTGCAGGTAAATTTACGAAAAAGAAATCCAAGATATTATGAAACAAACCTAATCTATACTATTTTAAACATACTTTTTCCAATTATGTTCTTCTTTAAATCCTAGAATATTTTTTATTTTTTTATTAGAAAATAAAGCTTCATAATCTTCTAGTTGTTCTTTAATTTTTACATTTTTATAATACTTTTCGATAATATCTTTATTTTTGATGTTTACAGAATTATTATCATTACCAACATTAAAGACATCATAACCAAGCCCATCTTTACTGAGACAAAGATTTACAACCTGCCCTAAATCTCTTGCGTCAATATAATTAAAAATATTTCTAAGTCTTTGACTTGGATTTTTAAAAAAATCCTTAAACCTATGGTATTCGTCTGGTTCAATTACATTTCCTATTCTAAGTGAATAAATATCAAATCCAGATCTTAATTGGAAAGATTTAGCAGTTTGTTCGTTTATTACTTTTGAAAGACCATAACTATCCATTGGTTTTGTAGGGTGACTTTCATTTACTGGTAGCCATTCGGGATCTATATTTCCATTTGCAAAACAAACTCCATAAGTAGTTTCAGATGAAGCGATAATTATTTTTTTAATTCCAAGTTTAACAGCAGCTTCTATTACATTATAAGTTCCTAAAACATTTACTTTGAACGTTTCCTCATCTGATTTAATTAAAATTCTTGGAATAGCAGCAAAATGAACTAAGGCGTCAAATTTATTTGAACCTGGACTTTCTTTTAGTTCATCAATGTTCAGATAACTAGTTAAACTATTAAAAACTTGTCCTGAGTCTGTTATATCAACAATAAGGTTGTTAACCCCATTGGCGTCAAGAGGTACAAGATCAAGATTTAATACATTGTATCCACAATTTAATAAGTATGGAATTACGTGCCTACCTGCTTTTCCTGAACCGCCTGTAAAAGCTACTCTTTTCAATTTCATCTCCAAATTTTATTTAGAAAAGTTATATAAAATATTTGAAAGTAATGTTGAAACATTATTATTAAAATCATTATGAGGGAGACTACCACAGAATGTTATTGAGCCTGTACTAAAAACTTTACCACCATTAGAATTCTCAAAATAAACCATATCGGCTCTCAATAATGATTTTAATGGATCGCCAGGAACTGTTGTTAGGTGTGTTAAATGTTCTTCAGGAACCAAAACATAGTCATTGTCATGACCTTCTGAAGAAGCTAAAATCTTACAGTTTTCTGGTGTACCTAATTTATAATCTGCTCTATCAAGTTCAAATCCTGCTGCACCTCCTCCACTAAAACCAAAATTACCTATCTTATTTTCATTTATACCTCTAAAAACCCAATCAAAATCTTTATCATAATTTTTCCTTAGATAATATGAACCGGTAAACTGACCTTGGGCACTAAATCCAACGCCCGTGAGTTTTTGTGGTGGTATTCCATTTCGTCTCCATAGTCCTCCATAACTTCCATCAAAAGCATTATAGTATTCACCAGGTTCTGATGCCCACGCTCTAATCCCATCTTCAGCTCTTCGAATTTCAATAATTTTATCATTCTCATTATGAAGACAGACTTTCCAATAAAACCCATTTCCACCAAGATAAATTAAATTTCCACCTTCATCAGTATATTTTTGATAACTGTTTAATGTTTCTTTTGTATGATACTCAGGGTGAGTAGTGGTCATTACAGTTTTATAATTTTTTAAAACTTCGTCTTTTTCATTATGCACTTCCTCATCAGTAATAATATCAAATTCTATTTTTTGATTATTAAGCCAACTTATTAAATGACTATCTGCTTGGAAATGTCTAAGTCCTGAACAATTAGACATGCCAAATGTTAAATACCCAACTTTTAAATTTAGAAGAGGCCTTAAATATGACGCATGGCATATTCCACTGCCATCAGTATGAAAATTATATGTTGATAATCCATAGCTCTTAAATTCAGCTGGATTGTATGGATAAGCTTTCCATAATTTTATTTTCTCTTGCCAACTTTCCTTATAATCAGGTCGAGCATGATTTCCATAAACAGAATATGTAAAGGTTGGTATTATAACGCATAAGTCAGAGGTGTTTTTATTTTTAGGTGGGCATACAAAAAAAGGTATATTGTCTTCATATTTCCCACATACAAGTCGCATAACAAATATGCCACTTGGCATTTCTTTTGGAACTTTAAACTCAAAGTCAGTCTTCCATTCAAAATCATAAATATCATCTTCATGGAAATGAATTGCAGTGTAATGGTCTGGACAATGTTTCCAAGACATTTCAGATCCATCCCATTTTGATCCTGTTACCCCTCTAGTTGGGAAATTAATTATGTTTAAATTAATTTTATTTTTTGACAAATCACTAATCACTGATGATGGTATAGATTTTGAAAAATCCCATCTCACTAAGGTTTTAAAAACATCTTTTTTTTCAGCAATTAAAATAGATGGGTTCTCAATTTTTCCATTGAAAAAATTTGATACATTTTTTTCAGCCATTTCAGCAGATATAAAAACTTTTCCAGTTACAAATTTTGGAATTTTATTAATTTTTATTTTTTGTTTGAATTCTAAACTGCTATTTTTAATATCTGTTTGCTTTAAAGCTAAGGTTTTTTCTAAAGAATTAAATTCTAATTCTATCTTATACCAATTTCTAATTTTGATTATTTTTGGGAGTTGAATAATTTGATCATAAAATCTGCATGAAATTTTAAAACTTTTACTAATATAAATGCTTAAACAATCAACATTAAAAAGGGTTTGAATACTATTGTTTTTTAAAGTGTTAAAGAAATTTACATCAATCTTAAAGTTATTATTTGTACTAAACTTCAATTCTTTCGAGGAAATTGCATATGAACCAGGAAAATGATCTTGTTTCCTTGATTTAAATGATTTTGGAGAGAAAAATTGATCAGCTTTTTCTTCGTTTATTCCTTGACCACAAGGATTTGGATCAGACGAAAATGACCTAAATAGACTTGCATTAAAATTAGATTTTGATTCTGAGGAAACTTTAAATGAAATTACTTCACCAGGTCGAACTGATAATCGATTACAGTAACCAATTAAAGGAATAGTCTTAATTTTTTGATTCAATCTCAGTTCTCCAATATTAAAATATCTTAGATGATTTATTTAAATATTATACATCTAAAACTCAGGAGCAGGCAAACCTTCCATCTGGACATCTAAAACTGTAGTCATTTTTGACAACATTGAATTGTTTAAAGCTTTTACTAATTCATTTTCTGTCTTTATGTAAAGTCCTTCACATCCCAATCCTTTGGCTATAATGTCATACCGAGTTATCTCATCGAGATAGCAAAACTTTGCTCTATCATTACCATAATCTCTAATTTGAATTTCTACTTCAGCTCCCCATCTTCTATCATTTCCAATTACAAATATAATTGGTAAATTATATCTTCGAGCTGTTTCCCATTCAGCAATTTGAAAGCCAGCAGTGCCGTCACCCATAAAACTCACTATTGTTTTTCCAGGGTTAGCAAAAGATGCTCCAATTGCTTGAGGCGTTGCTCCACCAATTGCTCCAGAAAGGCCATTTGTAAACATATTGGATCGCGGTATCTTAGACTGAGCCCATTGACCAAATTCACCTCCATCGCTGAAAAATAAAGTATTTTCTGATAATGTTTCCTTGATAACTAACTCACACAATTTAGATGGTAATAATTTATTTGTTCTACTTTTAGGTATTGGTGGGCGATCATTAATTAATTTGTTTACTAAATTAACCCAATCTAAATTACACTTATAGTCTAACTCACATAAGGAATTCATAGCATATATAGGGTCAACTTTATAAGAGAGTAAAATTCTTTCTTTGAGCATTTTTTTTGCATGTTCAATTGTTAAATCTTGATCTGCAAGGAATATTATCTTTTTTGCACCTAATCTATCATTTGATCCAAAACCAACTGTAAAATCAATGTCCTTATCTACGAAAATAATCATATCAGCTTTAACTAGAATTTCTTTTAATCGCCCATTAGTAGGATCGTTTGAACCCCTTGGACTTGCCATTGTAATTACAGGAATATTAATAGAATTAAATAAGTCTTTATATAAATCTCTATTTCTACTTTGTGACAAGGACGGACTAGCAATAATTATTGGCTTTGCACTTTTTTTTATTTCAGAGAATAAATTATCTTTATCATTAGCACTTAAATTTTTTGTAAAAGTATTATAATCTTTTACATCTGGAATACTTCTTTTTTTTATTTCTTTATTTAATATATCGAATGGAATTGCAATATGAACAGGACCTGGTCTGCCTGATCGAGAAGTTTTAATAGCATTAGCTATTTCTTTTCCAATACTTTCTGCCTTTTCAATTCGTAAACTTTTTTTGACTAGACCCTTTGAAATATTTGGCTGATCTAATTCTTGAAAAGCCATCATATTTTTTTGACTAATAGGGCTGTCACCAGACAAAAGTAAAACTGGAGACTGATTAGAATTTATTGCAAATAAGGGTCCTAAAGAATTTGTAAAGCCAGGAGCAGCAGTTACAAGTGCAACTCCAACTTTACCACTTGATTGAGCATAGCCGTCTGCCATGAAAACAGCACTTGCTTCGTGACGGCAATGAACCATTTCAATTCCTAAATCAATTGCAGCGTCGTATATTGGCATGATTTGGTTGCCTGAAAGAGTAAATATTTTATCAACTCCAGAATTGAAAATGCTTTTTAAAAGGAGTTCAGCACCTATCATTTATAATTACCTATTAAATTATTTTGGAATGTCGCCTTTTATCGTTACTCTTCTACCTTTTCTTTCATTTGGCCAATAATCCCAAATAGCTCTATGCATAGCACATCTATTATCCCAGAAAGCCATGTCATTTAATGACCATCGATACCTTATCTGAAAATTAATATGCTCACAATGTTCAAATAAAAAATGAAGTATAGATAAACTTTCTTGTTTACTCATACCCTCAATTCCTGTTGTAAAAGTTCTATTGACATAAATTGCTTTCTTACCAGTTTCAGGGTGAGTTCTTACCAAAGGATGCTTTGCTGTAGGAGTTAATATTTTATCTTCGGCAACACCTCTATCGTTATATCTTCCTTTATAAATATGTTCGGATTCATGTATAGCCACTAGTCCGTCTAGTATATTTTTATATTCTTCGGTTAATGCGTCATATGCAGCATACATATTTGAAAACATAGTATCACCGCCTGTTTCAGGTAAAATATGTAATTGAAGCATTGTTCCTAAAGGGGGTTGCTTATCACATGAAACATCTGAATGCCAAAATTCGCCGTTTGCAATTTTACTGCCCTTATGAGCGTGGATCTCAAAAATTTCTGGGTAACCTTCCATAGTTGGAGCCGCTGGATGACTGTGTAACTCTCCAAATTTCTTTCCAAATTCTATATGTAAATCGGGTGGTATTTCACTTTGTTCCTGAAAAAACAAAACTTGGTGATCAAGAAAGGCCTGAAAAATATCACTAAATTGTTCATTATTAATTTTTTTTGATAAATCTACACCTGTTACTATAGCACCAAGCGATGGAGAAAATTTTTCAATTTTTATTCCTGATTGTTTTTCTATCATTAACTAAATCCTATCTATTCAACAAAAAATATTATACCTATAAAATGATATAATTATAGTTTAAAAAAAATGTATACTGCAAATATAATCCGTAAATAAAAAATGGAAATAATTTCTTTAGATTTTCAATTATATATTTTAATGGGGGCAGTTTTTTTCATTGCTGGAATTATTCAAGGTTTATTTGGAATGGGGTTGCCGGCTATAGGAATTGCACTGTTGTCAATATTCCTACCTCCTTTGCAAGCTATAGGCTTGAATATTATACCTATATTTTTAATTAGTCTTTTTCAAATCTTCCAGTCTGGAAATCCAGTAAATATAATCCATAAATATAGAGTTTTTATTATTGCCTCAATTACAGTTGGTTTTTCTATTTCCTTTTTAGTGATTTTTTTAGGTGACAGAGTTTTAATGACACTTCTTGCAAGTGTAGTTATTATTTTTAGTTTGAATAATATTTTTGGTAAGCGAATTTTCATTTCAGACCAATTAGATAGAATCTGGCAGTTATTCTTTGGAACTGTTGCTGGAATAGTTGGAGGTTTAACCTCTATACTTGGGGTTGTTGGAGTTTTTTATCTTTCTATGAAAGATCTAAAGCCCAAAGAATTTATAGCAGGGAATGGTCTTTTAATTTTTGTGGGTTGTTTATCTGTAGGTGCAGGTTACATATTTACTGGCGTTCTTCAACTTTATATGATTGGGCCATCTTTATTAGGAACATTAAGTGCACTGTTAGGATTTTTACTAGGGACTTTTCTAAGAAATTTCTTATCACCAGAAAATTTTTATAAAATAATATGGTTTTTATTTTTAATAACTGGATTTAGGTTAGCTTTGACAGCATTCTCAAAATTTTAATAAATTAAGAAGGTTTAATTGAGCTCTCAACAAAACACATTAAAAGCGAAAACAGCAAATACTAAAAGAGGATTTGCAATGTTTTTAATGATTGTGTGCTGTATTACCATTAGTATTGGACCGTTATTATTTAGAAATATGGAAAGTGCTGATATTTGGCAGATTAATATTTATAGGTCTGTTTCATGGATATCAGCTTTATTGATTATATTATTATTTAAATATAGATCAGCCATTTTTAGTAAAATTTTAGCAATTGGAAGATGGGGTATCATTGCAGGTACTTTTTTAGCAAGTGCTCAAATTTTTTATATGCATGCACTGGATAATACAACAGTAGCAAATGTGCTCTTTATTTTGAGCGCTATACCTTTTGTAACAGCTATAATAGCCTATCTATTTATAAGTGAGAAAATAAAACTTCCAACGATTTTCATGATGGCATTTGCTGCGATAGGCATCATCATTATGGTTTCTGAAGGAATAAATAGTGGCAATGCTTTTGGAAATAGTATGGCAATTATAACATTGTTATGTTTTTCCTGTTTCCCTGTAATTTTAAGAAATAATCGTCATATTGATATGTTGCCAACTCTATTGGTTCCTGCATTAATTATTGGTGTGACAGGGTTGATAATTAAAGGAAATCAAATTCAAATATCAAATAATGATCTTGTTTTATCATGTATTTGGGGTGGCTTATTAAATGGTTTTGCTCACTCTATATTTATAATAGCTACAAGGCATTTGCTTGCAGCAGAGATAACTTTATTTATGCTATTAGAATTTTCTTTAGGTCCACTCTGGGTTTGGTATTTTATTGGTGAAACACCTGCTGTTAATACTCTTCTAGGTGGTTCTATAGTCATGACAGCTATAGCTTTTCTTACTTTTTATGAGCTATTGAAAAGAAGAAAACTTAATAATATTATTAAAGATATAGGATGGGATGAAAGTTCAGATAATAACAAAATAGAAATAAATAATAAAAGTGAAGATAAACTGTCTAATGAGGAAATGAGAGCAATGAAAGAAATTCAAACTATCAAAAATTCTGATGATCAAATTTCAGAAAAAATAGGTTTAGAAGTTGAGAAACAAATAATACCTAGCTTACATAATTGGATGGATGAAAACCTTAAAAAGATGCTTAAAAAAAATATAGAAGATCAATTTAATAATTTGAAAAAAGAAAAAAAATAGAATGGAAAATAACTTTAAGAAATCTTTCACTCAACAAGAAGCCATACCTCAGGTTGGAATTGATAATGCAATTTCTGTAATGCAGTCAGGTAGACTCCATCGTTATAATACCTTAGAAGGTGAGGATTCGGTTACAAGTCAATTAGAGCTATTATTTTCAAAATGGCAAGGAAGTAAATACTGTCTTGCATGTACTTCAGGTGGAGTGGCAATTCAACTTGCACTTCGTTCTGTTGGTGTAAAGCCAGGGGACAACGTTCTCGCAAATGCTTTTACTCTGGCTCCAGTTCCTGGAGCTATAGAAAACGTTGGAGCCAATTCAATACTTGTTGAAATCGACGAAAATTTTCACATTAACATTGCTGATTTTACAGCAAAAGCTAACGCATCAAAATCTAAATTTTTACTTCTATCGCATATGCGAGGACATATAACAAATATGGATAAATTAGTTGAAATTTGTAAAAGTCTTAAAATTCAAATTATCGAAGACTGTGCACATACAATGGGTGCAAAATGGGACGGTAAAAGATCAGGAAATTTTGGATTAGTGTCAGCATTTTCAACACAAACATATAAGCATATAAATTCTGGTGAGGGTGGTTTTCTAGTTACAAATGATGATGAAGTAATCGCCAAAGCAATAATGCATTCTGGTTCATATATGCTGTATGAGAAACATGCATCGTCGCCAAATAATGATATTTTTGAAAAAGTTAAACTTAAAACAGCAAACTTTTCAGGGCGCATGGATAATCTTAGATCTTCTATTTTAATTCCACAATTAAAAGATTTAGATAATAAAGTTATAAAGTGGAACAATTTATATAAAGAGTTATATGACAGACTAAAGACACAAGATGGTATCTTTATACCTAATAGGGATAAAAGGGAATTCTATGTAGGTTCTTCTATTCAATTTAGATTAAAAGACTTTGCGGATAAAAAAATTCAAGACTTTATTAAAAATTGTAAGAAAAGGGGTGTGGATCTTAAATGGTTTGGGGATAAAAACCCAATTGCATATACCAGTCGCTATGATAGTTGGGAATATTTAGAAAATATTCCAGTTTTAAAAAATACTTTGGAGATTTTAAAAACCACTCTAGATATGAGAATTCCACTTACTTTTGATAATAATGATTGTAGGGTTATAGCTGAAATAATTATTGAAGAATTTAGAAAAATAAAAATATAGATAATTATTAATTGTCTATCTTATACTTTCTTCCATTCTAAGAATTGTCTCTTTTGGAGCATCATTTAGTTGTATAAGTCGCATCATTTCTTCGTTTAACCTTTCTAAAACTGCTTTTTCCATAATTGGTTTAGTTTGACCAGGGTCAGATAAAACATCATAAATAACGCTTTGTGTATCCTCCATTTTTTCAGGAAAATGAAAAGAGTGTGTTTTCGAACCCGCTTTTGATTTATGCGCAACTCTTAAGACAGGTAATTCTTTTGTAAAATCAAAAGGCCCAGCAAGACTAGCACTTTTTAGCTCATCTACTGTAAATAATTTAGTCATATGAGTTGGCATTAAAGTATACTGAAATAAATCTTGATTAAGCATATCTTTTGGATAGCAAAAATAAGTATATTTACCATCAACAATGTTAATTCCACCTCCCCAATATCCAAACATACCTGCAGTCCTTGAAGTAGTGTCATTTTCAAGGATTGGAACAAGCGAAAGACCTTCTACTTCATTTGGAATAGGGGCATCATAAAGATCTAAAATTGTAGGCATTAGATCAATTGTTTGTGTCAAACTTTTACGTCTTTGACCAGCCTTGTTTGAATACTTTGGGTGATAAAAGAATAATGGTATATGAGATATTTCTTCATAAAGTGGCATTCTATTTTTTGCCCACCAATCGTGTTCACCTAAAAGAAATCCGTGATCAGTTCCTACTATAAGAGTGGTATCTTTCCAAAGATTATGTTCATCAAAGTAATCTAAAAGTTTTCCTAACAACTCATCACAAAGAGAGAGAAGGGCCATATAATTTGCTCTAATCTCATCAATGTGATCCTGATCCTCGGTTACTCTATTATATCTTGGCCAATCTAAAATAGGACCTTTATAATTAGTTTTAAATCTTTCCTTTAATCTTTCAGGTGCAAAAAAAGGCTCATGAGGATCAAATGTTTCTATCTGCAAAAACCAATCGTCAGCATTTTTATTTAGATTTAAAAAATCAATAGCGCTGTTAAAACATTTGACTGAAGGAAAATCATTTTCTTCATTTATAAACTCTCTATTAATCATGTAATTATATGGATTTTGCATAGACTCTGTATCATTTTGACTTGGATGATATTTTTCTTTAATCCTATCAAGTGGGGAATCAAGTAGAACCTTCCATGGATCTGATTCTTGCCCTCTTATAAATTCATGTGAGTTATACCTTGTGTGATAAGTTGCTCCGCCATCCTCCCAGTAATGATAATGGTCAGAAATTAAATGAGAATGAACTTTTTTCTTTTTAAGTACTTCGGGAAATGAATTATCAAATGGTTCCATGGGGCCCCATGATCTATGAAGAAAAGAATGCCTTCCAGTTTGCATATCTCTTCGCGCAGGCATACAAGGCATTGATCCAATATAGTGAGAATCAAAAGTTACAGCTTTTTTAGCTAATCTAGAAAAATTAGGGGTTTTTAATATTTTGCATCC
>ERZ802830.4520-NODE-4520-length-11122-cov-6.41059_pt1 | contig 11122 bp, 12 predicted proteins | sample MGYA00345654_ERZ802830 | MGnify/ENA primary metagenome ERZ802830 (study PRJEB30503, sample SAMEA104212375) | marine metagenome | biome: Westerlies Biome; feature: [SRF] surface water layer (ENVO:00010504) within the epipelagic zone...; material: water...
TTATCTGGCCGGGCTGTAAAAGTATGTAAAGGTCAAATGAGTGGAAAGAAACAGAAACAAACAAACGAAGCGTTTGATGAATTAGATGACGGTTTTGATAAAGAATTAGAGTTTGTAATTAAAGGAGGAATTAAATCATACCCATCAAGACTTGAAGATGTAGTTTATTATATTCATAACAATTGGATGGCAGGCAACTATGGTGATGATTATGCAATTAGAAGAATAAGTAAATTTCTTAATCCTATTAATGAAAATGTAGCACCTAACCATAAAGGTAAAGCAGCACCTTATGGATCAGGATATAAAAAATTAAATAAAGCAATAGACGAAACACTTCGTAATGAATCTCTTCGTGATTGGTTTAAAAAAGAAAATTGGGTAAGAATAAATACATCAGGTAATATATCTGGTGATTGTGGTACAATGAAAAAAGGCAAAGCTACTACAAGATGTCTACCTAAGAAAAAAGCGCAATCTTTAACTAAAGCAGAGCGTAAAGCTACAGTTGCTAAAAAAGTTAGAGGTAGTAAAAAAGGAAAGCAATTTGTGAAAAACACAAAAAAATCTGAATTTAGTAAATAATCAAAAACAAAAACAAAAAATGAAAAAAACAATTTTAATCTTATTATTATCGATATTTGTTGTATCATGTAATAATAAAAAATACGGTGACGATGCAAATTACCCAATGGCTTGGTATTTAGACATTAAAGAAGGATCTTTAGCTAAATTTAATTCATCTGGTGGTTCACCATCCTCAACTGATATAATAAACGCAGGCCAAGTTTATGGATATGTTTCTACAGGAGATCAAAATTGGCTATCTATAAATGGTTATAGTGAAAATGATGCAGGTGGAAGTTATCTTTTTAATGAAACCATAGAAATAGATGGTGGTAAACCAGTGCCACAGGCAGCTTCTAAATGTCAAAACTGCTTAACTTTTGAATATGTAAAGGACACTATAATAGCTCCAGCTACAACTGCTGTACATTTTTATAATGTATCTTTTATTAATAAAAATGCTCCATATACTGATGGATTAATTGAATGGACAAGTGGACAAACAGGTAAAGTTCCTGGTTCTGTTTGGACATCAGATTATAATTTTGAAGATACAGGAAGATGGACATCAGATGGTACATCTACTAAACAAGGTACTCAAGAAACAGGTGGTTCTCAATATGGGTATAATTATGGAAGTAGAGCTTACCCTGTAAATGTAGTAGATGCTCAGTATACTACTGATGATAATGCTTATGGTGTTGCTATGAATGGTGTATGGCAAATAGATATTATGATTGGTTCAAATGGTGGAACCTCATCACCTGATAGTTTATTTTGTGAAACATTTTATTTAGCAGAAAGAGTTAACCAGTATTGGGATAACAAATATTATTTAGATGATAGCCCAGAAGGTGGAAGTAGAGCTTATAGCCAATATGGTAGAGAAATTGATATAATGGAAACTAAGTGGAAACCTGAAGGACCACAAGCAAATTTTCCTAATGGTAATCCTTCAGACCCTGCATCTCATATGAGTTGGAATACTGATTTATCAGGAACTGATGGATATAATAAACAAGAATCAACATGGGATAAAGTATACACTGCTGGTTTTCCTAATGCAACTACTTATGCAACGTTTGGTGTTGCTATTTTAGATGAAGGTATATATTTTTATGCATATGATGATCAAGGTAATTGGTTATATGCAGACGGGCCTCACGTAGAAAAAAATGATTCTTATAAACAAACAGGACCTTTTGTACCTTATATTGGTACTTGGACTGACCAAGATTTAGGAAAAGAAGGAGCATGGAAACAAGGCCTACCAGGAAAATTTAGTACTTCTTATAAAAACTTTGTTTATAAAACAGTAGCGGAAATGAACGGTAAAAACCCATTAACAGATAAAGATGCTTACGGGCCTGCTTTAGTAAAATAATAAATGAATAGAAAACCAGAAAAATTAGGAAGATTTTTAGGAGCGATGATAGTAATAGCTTTATGCTTATTACTATCGTCCTGTTCTACTTATAGATTATCAACTTTAAACCACGACCCAATTTATGGTTCAGAAGTAGTTTATTTAGAAGTACCAGAAGATACTAAAATTGATACAATTAATTCTTTATTTCAACTTAAAAGAAAATTAAGAACTGATTTTAATTTTAGATGGGATTTTGCTCAGTATGCAATGCAACAACCTTATTCTTTTTACTGGAGTAATCCAAGATTAGAAGGTATTTGGAGACCATATAATAGATTTGATGTATACTTTAATAGTCATCATTTTTGGACTGATTGGGCTTGGGGATACAATTATTATGGTTGGAATAGTTTTTATAATTGGAATAGACCTTGGTATTATGGTTGGAATAGACCATATAATTCTTGGAATAACTGGTACAACGGTCCTTGGCATAATCCAGGATATAATGTAGCTTGGAATTCAAGTAGAAATAATAATGTTGCTTATATTAATGGTAGAAGAGGTTCTAATAATGTAGTTAATAGAACTAATAGCAATATAGAAAATAGAGTTATTGTTAATAGAAATAGACAAAGAATTAATATTGATCAAAATAACATTGACGAAATAGTAATAAATTTACGAGAAAATATAAATAACAAACCTATTAGAGTTTATAATAATCCTAATAATGTTATTATAAATAACAATAACAACTCTAAACCAAGAGTTTATGTTAGACCTAATAATAATTCTGTTAATAGTAATAATTCTTCTCGTATTTATACGAGACCACCTGTGAACAACTCAAATACTTCTACAAGGTCATCAAATAATGTCAGTAGAAGTAACAGTGTTTCACGAGGGGGTAACTCTAACAAAAGAGACTAATATTTATAAATAAAAATATACATAATGGACAACTTCGATTTTAAAAAATACCTTCAAGAAGGCAGAATTCATAAGGATTTTGACCAAATAAACGAGAAAAAAGAAGACTCGAAAAAAGGTAACAAGGAAGAACAAAAACGCCTTGAGGGTGCTATTAGAGATGATAGAGACCACAAGTTCAACATCGATAAAGATGAAGATGAACAAAGAAAAAAATTAAAAAAGCTTCAAAAAGACGCTAAAAAAGAATCTGGCAAAGGTAAAAAAGGCAACGAAGACGAACAAAAACGTGCTGAAGGTGCCATCAAAGATGCTAAAGATCATAAGAAAAACCTTGATAAAGACATTAAAGCTAATGAGAAAAAATTAGCTAAACTTAAAAAAGATTTTAAGAAAGATGTTGTTAAAGAATCCGATGAAGTTTCTGAAAAGAAAATGAAACAAGGATACAAGGATAGAGAAAATGAATCTGATGCAGAAAGGTTAGGTAGTTCTGAAGACTCTGCAGGAGTAGGATCTAAAAAACATAAACAAAAAGACGAAAGAGATTTATCTTACGGAAAATTTGGTAGACGTGATGCTGAGAAAAAAGGCAAAAACAAAATCAATAAAGAATCAGCTCCAGGATACAATCATGACTGTGCTGCTCATGTAATGCACGAATCTCATGGATATGGATTATGTTTAGAAGGAAGACATACATTAGTAGAAACTACTAATGGTAATGCTGAAGTAACTCATTATGATGTAATGTTTAAGAGTGGAGAAATAGTAGAAAAAATTCCTGTAAACGAATTAAAAGTACTAACTTCTGAATCTCATTCTCACGGTAAAAAGCCTATGTATGATGAAGATGATGTTACCCCAGTAAAAGAATCTTCTAAAATGAAAAAATCAGAACTTAAAGCTAAAATTAAAGAAGCTATACTAGCAGAATTAACATTAGCTGAAGCTGAAGAAGATGTTGATGTTGATATAGATGCTGAAGAAGAAGTAGATGTTGATGTTGATGTTGAAGATCAAGTTTCTGTTGCTGCAGGAGGTGATGATATTGAAATTGAAAGACCAGCTGTTAAAGCAAAAGTTCAAGTTGGATTATCTCCAGAAGAAGAAATAGTACAAGATTCTTTAAAAGCTGCAATGGATGCTGCCAGTGCTTTAGGAAACGACAAATTAGCAGATCAGATAGGGAATACAATTACATTTTTCACTAGAGAATATGTAGTTGGTGATAGATCAGATTAATAATGCTTAACGAACGTAAACTTACGGAAAGAGAACTAGAGTCACGAGAAGTTGTCCTTCAAGGTTTATTGCAAAATAAACAAAATCTAGTTAAGAAATACGGTAAGGATGCGGAGAAGGTAATGTATGGAATAGCAACTAAAAAAGCTAAAACTAAAGTCGAAAGCATGAATAAAGACAAAATCAAAGAACTTATTTATAAAACTCTTACTAGAGAAGATGCTACACCAAAAGGTGAAGACTTTTTTTATGATTATTTAGATATTGGTATGTCTTATTTAGAAGGATTTGGTAAAAGACATTCTTTAGATGATAGCCAGTTAGAAAAATTAGGTAAAAAAATAGTAGATCAATTATATAAGGGTGATGTTGGTAAAGCATATGATGCCATTGTTAAAAGAGGCGCAATGAAAGAAGACAATGATCCATCAGGAGCAGATCTTGAAGGTGATCCTAATGAATATGTTGTTGGTGAAGGAGTAGTCCAAGACCCAGCTATATATGAAGCATTTTTAACAATAATAGGAGTTTTAGGTGCAGGTGCTGGTGCTGCGAAAACAGCAGAGTATTTATCAAACAATGCAAATAAAGTAATTGATTGGGTTGCTGATAATGCTCCCAAATATTTAGGTAAAGTAAAAGATTATATATCTAAAAAAGTTAATTTAGCTGAAAACGCTTCTCAAGATGATGCTGTTTATGAATTAAGAGATATTGTTGATCAATTAGAAGAATTGGGAGATCAAGCTAGACAAATAGTAAGACAAAACTTTCCTAATGAACTTTCAAGATTAGATGGATACAGAGCATTTGAATTTGCTTACTCTTCAAACAGATATGATACTACTTTAGGTAAATTTGTTGATGGATTAGAAGAAGGTAATTATGATGATTTAGATGATGAAGATTACGTAAATGAAGGTCATGGTTTAGGTCAAGAAGATTTAGACATTTTAAAAAGATTATTAAAAGTAGGTGAAGGTGATTTTTTACAACCTGCAGAAGCAAGAGTACTTAAATTTTTAATCAAATCAAATATATTACAAGATAAAACAAAAGATTTATCTAAAGTAGATGAATTGAATATCCCCAAATTTACTGATCAGGATAAATTATTTAAAGAAAGAATGCTTCCTGTAGTTAGAAAAAAATTAGCTAAAGCTCCTAAAGCTGATAAAGTAGCTAAAAAACAAAGAATGAAATTACCATCAGGAATGGTTAATTATATGGATTTTACAAAAAGTGTAGCTGAAAAACTTACCAAAAAAGCAAAAGTAGGAGATTTTGTAGATGATTTTCAAAAATCAGATGCCAAACAATTTAAAGGTAAATCAGATAAAAAGAAAAAAGAAATGGCTGTAGCAGCTTATTTATCAAAACAAAATGACTAATGACAGCAGCAGAATTAAGAGAAAAAATCCGAGCATTAGCACTTCAAGTAGTTGGAGAAAAATCTAAAGCAGATGCAGCAGCTGAAGCTTATGATGAATTAACTAAATTTCCTGAAATTAAAGATATAATAGTAGCTTTACTAACCCATGAATTTGATTCATTTTTAGAAGGAATTGATTGGGTTGCTCCACGTCCTTCAACATTTCGAATTAATTTATTGAATGGGCAAAATTTTCTTTTAATGTATGGAACACGAAGCTGGATAGCTCAAGTTGAAGGTAAAAAATATTATTTATTAAATCTTGATGAAGAAGAGTTTGCTGCTCAAGCTATCTCACGTATATTACAATATGGCCCTGAAAGTGGTGCTGATGTAGATGGTGAAGCAGATGCAGGTGGAGCAGAAATAGAGGATGAAGTTGATGTTAACGTAGACGTAGACGCATAAATTATGGATGTATTCGATAAAGTACTTAAAGAACACAATTGGAAATTCAAAAAAGGATACCCAGACTTAAAAGATAAAGAAGATAAAACTCTCTTACAGTCTATTATTAATGGCTATTTAACTGAAGCTGAAGAAGAAGTTAATATTGATATTGAAGATAAAGAAGTATTAGGAGTTAAAAAAGCAGCACCACCACAACCTAAAGTGGGGTCTGATGTATATAATGCTACTATAAAAAATGCTTTAGATGTAGAAGTTATACCAACAACACCAACTAAATATAAATTTAATGGTGAAGGTGGATCAACTTTTGTTGAACAAGTAAAATCTGAAGATAAAGAAATATTTGATAAACTATTTGCAGTTAAGCCTCCTAAAGTAGGTCAAGAAGTAGGTAGTGCAGGTTCATTAGGAGTAGGAAATGGAGAAATAGCTTTATATTGGTTATATAATTTTTCTAATAGTGGAGTAGGCGTTACTGAAGGTAGAGAAGGGGATGACCCAGATCTTAGATTTAATGGAGTAGGAGTTGAAGTAAAAGCATATAAAAATCCAAACGGTACTGTTGGATTAGGTAGATTTGGTGCTGATAAAGAAAATATAGCTTTGTTAAGTATTATATTTGGACTTAATACATTAAGTCAAGTATTAGGTGATGAACCACCCGAAAAAACTATAAACCCAACAAACTTTAATGGAATTCAGTTAAAAGATGCTATGCAACAAGTAATTGATTTTCAAAATATAGATGGATTAGATGCTTTAGCAGCTCAATATCCACTATTTGCTTCTATTAAAAATAATATAGATTCAATTACTTCTAAAATAGGTAATTTTGATGAAGCAGAAGTTGGAGCTATAAAAATGGCTGATAGGTTAGTAAGATCAAAATTAGAAAGAAAACCAGGTGGAGGAGGTTATGTAGCTAATGTTACACCAGATGGAGGATTAAAATTCTTCCAAATTAATTTAGAAAGATTAAATTCTTCTGATTTACTTTCATCATTTAAAGTATCTCAAAGTGCTATCTTAGTTAAATTTGCTAATATATTTGATTAATTATGTGTAAAAAATGTGGATGTAATACTTGTGAAACAGAAATAAGGGGCCCACTCTTAACTGAGGGTAGGGTTAAAAAACTTGTATCTGAAAATTTACAATATCATATAGATAAAAATATTCCATTAATGGAAAATGTATTCAGAATTGGTTCTGATGCTCATTTATCTATGATTAAAGAGGCAAGAAAATTGTATACACGTGGTGTACTTGATTTATGTGAAGAAGATGAAGCACTAATGAAAACACATATTGGTGAATTTGATTTATATGAAAACGAAATTGTACCATTAGATTTACCAATGTTAGAAGAAAAAATTGATTATGATGAAGCTTTAACTTTAAGAGGTATAAAAGCTGAATTAGAAGATGAAATTGCTCAATTATATAGAGATATGGAGCAGGAAGCTGAACCAGAAGGAGGAGAGATAGCTGATAGGTATGGTAACGAGTTAAATAAATTAGAAGACCGTTTGTATAAAGTTACTAGGCAACTTAATGATTATGATATGAATGAAATATCAATGTCAGGAGCGGCTGGTGCATACATGACACCATATGCCTTTAGATTACCTAGAAAAAAGAAAAAAAAGAAAAAAGTAAAAGAAAATTATAGAGGTGTTGAGTTTGAAGAATACATTGATGAATTAGAAAAAACAATGTATGTTGAAAGAAGAGATAGAGGTAGATTTATTATACATCCATTAGACAAACCAGATGTAAATAGACCTTCAGGAAATTATATTGTAATAGATGATAATAATGTAACAGCTGTTCAAGGATACAATTCAGGTCCAATATCTGTTTTAGCAGATAGATATGGTTTAGATGATGAAGATTCTCGATTGACTCCTATGGGCAAAACAAATGCTGAAGGAAGAGTGTCATTATTATCCTCTAATATATTAAAAGATGCTATTAAAGCAATTAAAGATTCAAGAGACGCAGAAGCAAAAAAACAACAAGATTATTACAAATCTAGAGGCCCAGTATCAGGGGTTGGTAATTTAGACGAAGCTAAAAAGAAAAAGAAAAAAGAAAAAAAAGATCCACCAATTGGAAAACCAAAACGTGGTGGTTCTAAAGCATATTATGTTTATGTTAGAAACCCAAAAACTAAAAAAGTTAAAAAAGTATCATTTGGGTCAGGTGGTTTAAGAGCTAAGATTAGAAATCCTAAAGCACGTAAAGCATTTGCAGCTAGACATAATTGTAAAAATAAAAAAGATAGAACAAAAGCAGGATATTGGTCTTGTAATTTACCAAGATATGCTAGCCAGCTAGGTTTAGGTGCTAACATGAATACTTTTTGGTAGAATGAATCCATACGAAAATAAAGGTAATATAAGAACATTCTCTAAGGATGTAGAGCCAATGGAATTAGTTTGGCATCAAGATGCCGAAGATAGAGAAATTGAAGTATTAGAAGGCAAGGGATGGGAATTACAAATGGATAATGAATTACCCTTTGAATTAGTAAGGGGAGATCATATATTTATAACAGAAGGTAGAATACACCGAATATTAAAAGGTACAACCGATTTAAAAATAAAAATAAATGGATAATTTCGATTTAAAAAAATATTTAGCTGAAGGTAGATTGTATGAAGCAATTAATCTTGATATCGAAGATGATATAGCTATACTAAGTGGAGATTCAGGTGAATATGAAGGTGAAATTGAAGATGGAGAGGTATCTTTTTCTGTTATGTATGATGATTTAGATTATAGAATCTCAGACCAATATGATGAAAGTAATATTGAAAATTTTTTAGGTAAAGGTCATGCATTTATAGAATTAGCTAAAAAATATAACCATAAGTGGGGTATTGAACGTGATTTGGTTGGTATAACAATAAAATTAAAATAAAATGAAATGTAATTGTAAAACATGCGGGTGTGGAGTATCATGTGAATGTACTTGTTGTTCCTGTTAATTCTAAATTACCTTTATATATTTATAATCAACAAAAATTTGGTGAAACACCAGCTTTTAATAACTAAAAAAGACAGCAAACATTATGGCAATTAAATCAGCAAATTCTTGGCTAAGTTTCTTAGTAAACAGACCAGGACACGAATATTGGAATTCAAGAACTTTTGACGCATACGATTTTGTATACAGCTTTGTATCAAAATATTTACCACTTCAACAAATGGCCCCAGCAACTATAGCAGATGCAGACGGTGTAATTGGTGCAAGTGTATGGTTAGCAGAATATGCTTCATGTGCAAACGCAAATACAAATACTTTAACAACTGATACAGCAGCAAACCTAATTTCAAATTTAGGGTTTACTGTAGATAGTGATTCATTTGATACTGTAATTGCAAACTTAAGTGGCGCAAATGCTTTAACTTTAGCAGCAGGCTCAGGTGTAACATCATATGGAAACTTGACAATAGCAGCAAATAATAATGTTAGAGTAAGGTTAAGAAGAGCAAGTGCAACAACAGTTCACTTATTTGTATTATAATAATTTAAAAAAATAAAAAAACCATGGCACAAGTAAACGCATTAGCACCATCAGGATTAACAAGCCAATTAGTATTAAGACCAGGTCACTACTATTGGGATAATAGTCACTTAACAGCAGATAGATTTTTATATTCTTTTGTAAATAGAATAGAACCAACTTGTTTTGGTGGAAACCAACAAGGGTTAACTGCTGGACAAACTGCAATAACATTAGCAAATTTATATAATTCATCAGAAGCAGTAAATGCTGCTTATCATGCTCATTTAGGTCAAACACCAGCAGGAGATATTTCTGTAGCAATGCCTACAGCAGCACAAATTATAGCAGGAACAGGAATGGTAGTAGGAGAATATTTTGAATTTTCTTATACTAACTTATCAGCTAACGTAATCACAGTAACTGCATCAGCAGGTGGATTAACAGAAGTTGGAGCAATGACTATTGCAGCTACTACAACAGCTAGGTTCCGTATTTATATTTCAGCAGTAGGATCAGGAGTTGAAGCTGGACAATTAATAAGAATTTAATAAATAAAATAAAAATAAAAAATCATGGCAGGAACAAGAGGATCACAACTAACACCAGCACAATTAGAATATGGTATTATTTCTTACCAAAATAGAAAAATTTGGAAAAATAAAGTACTAAAAGCTAATGATATAGTATATAGTTTTCAAAATATTGATGCACCTATAAACCATCAACCAGCTCACGAAGCATTATCGGCAGCAGCAGCTGTAACTTCTAATATAATTAAAAAAGGAATTATAGTAATAGCTCCAGATGCAGCTAATAATAATCTAACTTTATCAGCAACGGCAACATTGATTGATGGGTTGTTTAATGGATCATCAGGATCATCATCTCAACAATTATATGATGGTTGGAAACTCCACATAATTAACACAGATGGAGCAGCACAAACAGCTACATTAGTAGCAGCAGATGGTAGTACTGTAATAGCAGGAAATGCTGTAGTTGCAGCAGGTTCATCAGCAAGTTTTGACATCTACTTAAGCGCATCAAATACGCTTAGTGTATTAAGAGCTAGTTAAAACTAACATACAGTCAGATTCATAGCCTGGCGATTATTTATTAAAATTTTTTAGAGATCTGTGGCCTCCATTTGGAGGTCACATTTTTTTTTCGTATATTGACACATAAATTAAATTCTAGAATGGGCAAAAACATAGTAATAATAGGAGCAGGAGTAGCAGGAATAAACGCTGCTACAAAATTAGTTGATAACAATTTTGATGGTAAAATAACCATTATAGATATGGGTAAAGATCCATATTTAAGACCATATGAAGAGGTAATGACAGGTTACTTAGGAGCAGGTGGTTGGTCAGATGGTAAATTAACTTACTCAACACAAATTGGTGGACAATTATCTAAGTATGTGGGTGATGAGAAAGCAATGGAGTTAATGAAGCAAGTAGTAGATAATTTTACTAGATTTCACCCTCACCCAGAGCAAATTATATTATCTTCACCCGATGAAGAACCAGATTTTATTAAACCATACTTTGGGTTAAGATTATTTCCAGTATGGCATATTGGTACTGATTATCTACATGAAATAGGTAAAAGTTGGTATGATTATTTAGTTAATAAAGGTGTAGAATT
>ERZ802830.4522-NODE-4522-length-11116-cov-23.797_pt1 | contig 11116 bp, 5 predicted proteins | sample MGYA00345654_ERZ802830 | MGnify/ENA primary metagenome ERZ802830 (study PRJEB30503, sample SAMEA104212375) | marine metagenome | biome: Westerlies Biome; feature: [SRF] surface water layer (ENVO:00010504) within the epipelagic zone...; material: water...
CAGTTTCTTTTGGTAATGGTCTTTCAGGCGGCCCTGTTGATAGTATGGATAGTCACCCTGTAAAATCATCATTTGCAAGCTCGAGAAAATTACCTGTAGGTCTAAGCGCTGATTATGAAGATGGAGATGGCGTTTCTAATGCTGCAGGTTTTGATAGTAATAACCAAATTGTTTATACATCCCCTAAGATAAACGGATTCACTGCTAAAGCGGGTATCGGATTTGGAACAACGGCTGGTTATGACGACATAATGGCTTATTCAATATCAGGAAAGATCGCTGGTGTTTCAGTTAAAGGAGGTATTGTCGATGAAGGCGATACGGCCTCTAGAACTGGAGATGAAAACTACATGATTGGAATTAAATCACCAAAACTTGCAGGTTATACAATCGGTTATGGTTATTACGATTCAGACAGCGGTGACAGCTATACAGTAGTAGGTGTTAAAACGCCAAAGATTCCTGGATTGGGTGCAACATTTCAATATGAGTATTTTGAAGTTGACAATACAGGCTCAACGGCTGATGACGATGGCTCTATTGTTTCCTTGCAAAAAAAATTCGGTGGAGGTGTAAAAGCTTCACTTGAATATCATGTTGCTTCTGTGGGTTCAAATGCGGATGTTGAAAACTTCTTCATAGGCTACAAAATCGGCTTTTAACTAACTGTTTCAATCCTTTCAAGTTAGTTGATCATGTTAACCAGAGTGCAGATTTGCACTCTGGTTATTTTAATAAAGATGTAACAATCTTGTAATATTAATAAGGAATGAAACTATATTTTTTTTTCATTTTTGTTTTAGTCAATCTCACCAACTGTGCTCAACTCCCATTAAGTGTGGAAAGGGCAGACTCTGGCCATATAAGAGGAGAAGACGCGGCAGATCCTAACTCAAGGGGGATTAGCCTTAATAAATGGATAAACGATGAAATAAGTAAATCACCCTCAATCAATAATGACAATTTAATCAATAATAAAGAAAAGTTATGGAAGGCTTCACTTGCAAAGTTGTCATTCATGCCAGTGTTGGAAGCCAACAAAGAAGACTACTTTATATTGACGGATTGGTTTTCAATTGAAAAAGATATAAACAGCCGTATTAAAATTGATGTTTATATTGTTGGCGATGATTTAACAGCAGAATCCTTAGACATTAGAATATTTATTCAAGAATTAAAAAATAATAATTGGATAAAATCATCCTCCGATAACGATGTATTAATAAAAATTCAAAATAGCATAATTGATTATGCTGCATCAATATAATCTATAAGAACCTAGGTCGAACAAAATCTGTAAAGAAATTGAGTAATTTTTAATGACCTGCTTTACTATTAAGCGATAGGGGCCAAATAAATTATTAATAAACAAATTTAGTCTTGAAGTTTAATTTCATCAAATTATTTTAGTAATGTGGCAAAAAATAAATTATTATATTTAACCTTCACACTCTTTATTATTTTATTTTTTCTTATATTTATATTAATACAGAACGATCAGCCACAAAATAGATTGGATACTGTTAATGCAAGTATTTCGCCAAAAATATTAGCACTTTATCAAAACAACTGTGCGTCTTGTCATGGTGGAAATCTGCAAGGACAAATTGGTTGGCAAAATACTCTTGATGAAGATGGCCATCGCTTGGCACCTCCATTAAACGGCTCAGCCCATACATGGCATCATTCTCCAGAATATTTATTTAATGTAATTAAATATGGATTTCCTTTCTTTGATTCTAATTATCAAGGAAAAATGCTTGGCAATTCAAATCTTTCTAGTGAAGAGGCTTGGCAGCTTGTCTCATACATACGCCAGGTCTGGCCGGAGGAGATACAAGATGTGTATGGTAAAACATTTGGGCAATGAAAACTGTTTATTAGAGTTCTCTGTTTAATTATTTAGAATTCTAACTTCACTTTTAATAATTATAAACTATCATCCAACTATGCAGATCTCAGAAAAACTATATTTACCATGTGGCGCTATTATAAAAAATAGATTTTTAAAATCTGCTATGACTGAGGGACTAGCTTCGTCAAATGCAGCAGCCAATGAGCGACATGCTAATCTTTACGAAGCCTGGGCAAAAGGAGGCTCTGGGATATCAGTTACAGGCAATGTTCAAGTTGATCATCGGTACATTGAGAGAGCTGGAAACGTTGTTATTGAGGGCGATCAATCAAATGAGCAATTAGCTGGTTTAGCAAATTGGTCTGCTAAAGGCACTCAAAACGATACTCATCTATGGATGCAAATCAGTCATGCTGGAAGACAAACACCTTTCACAATAAATAAATCTTCGGTCGCTCCTTCTGCAAAGCAATTAGAAAAATTACTTGGTGTCTTAAAGTTTGGTAAACCAAAAGAGTTAACTCATACTGAAATATTGGATATTATCGAAAGATTCATTCACGCTGCGGAAATTGCCAAGCAAACTGGATTTACAGGAGTACAACTGCATTCAGCGCACGGGTATTTATTGTCAGAATTTTTATCACCGGATATAAATCAAAGAACTGATGAATGGGGTGGAAGTATACAAAATAGATCAAGACTTTTAATTACAATAATAGAGGGTATTAGAGCAAAGGTTGGAAGTGATTTTCCAATTTCAATTAAATTAAACTCATCAGACTTTCAAAAAGGTGGATTTACTCATGAAGAGTCTATTGAGGTCTCCAAGCTATTAAACGAAACATCTCTTGATTTATTAGAAATTTCAGGTGGAACTTATGAACAATTTGCCGCCTTAGATTTACAATCACTAAGCCCCGATAAATCACGAACTATAACACCCTCTCGAAGTACAGTTGCAAGAGAAGCATATTTTTTAAAATATGCGGATGAAATTAAAAAAAATATTAATATGCCATTAGCAGTAACTGGTGGCTTTAGAACTACGCAAGGTATGAATGAGGCACTAAATAGCAAAGCTTGTGATGTCATTGGATTGGGTAGACCTTTATGTTCTGAACCAAATATTGTAAATGAGCTTTTAACTGAAAGTAAGTCATCAGCAACTTTGTATGAAAATATGTTGCAATTTGGACCAGGAGTATTTGGATTAAATAGTCCTATTAATTTTATAAAAGCAAATAACAAAGCATCTTATGTTTACTGGTGTTATCGACAAATTTTAAGACTAGCAGATAAAAAAGAAGTAAAGCCTAATATGAATTTATTAGGAGCAGCGATGAGCCATATGATGGGAGATGCTAAAGCGAGTAAAATATATAGAAATTATTGGAAAGACCTCGACTAAAGCCTGGTTAAATTTTTAACTACTTTGCAATATTGAAGTATAAATGCTTTTTTTACTGGCATAGGCGGCAATGCATCAAATTTTAATTGCTCAATTAATCTCAAATTTTTATTGGATATTTTAGTTTGCCTAGAGATTTGTTGTATATCTATATTTGCGCTTTTTCTTTTTTTTAAGGTCTCAGTAATCATGGACTGAAATTCATTTTCATCAAAATGAAGTCTCGTTATATCTGACAGATTTTCCTGGGTCTGATCATCCGGATAGAAATAGCTTCTATTATAATGGTTTAAAGATACTAAGCTCATATTTAAAATTAGTTAATTGAATGAGCATATACATGTTGATATGCCCATTCGAGGCACTGGACATAACATATCAATAGGAACTATTTGTATATTTTTAGATTACCCAAATTAGGTTTTTTATTTATTTAAGTACCCATTTACGGTTTTTTAGAAAAGTTACTTATTCAATAGTTTTAAAGAATTCTTTAATCCCAATAGAAGTGATCTTATCTACTACGGCCGCTTCCATGTTGGCTTCAAATGGTCCAACCAGTATTCTATGGAATACCGGGTCACTAGATTCTGTTTCTTTAATGAAAACATTTTCTCCAATTGCTTTCATCACTGCGTTTGCAACTTTCGATGCTTTGTCTAAGTTTTTAAAAGCGGCAATTTGAATAAAATTCTCTTTAGATGCCTGTACTTCTTGTTCGACTAATACTTCTTCATTTTCACTTTCTTGCAATTTTTCTTCTTCAGCTAATCTTAACTTCTCTTCTTCAGCTAATCTTAATTCCTCTTCTTCAGCTAATCTTAATTCCTCTTCTTCAGCTAATCTTAATTCCTCTTCAGCAATACGCAATTCTTCCTCAGCAATACGCAGCTCTTCTTTAACTAAGTTTTCTTCTACAATTTTTCTAAAAGCAATTGTATCGGAATTAATTTTCGAAGCCTTCTCTAGCGCTTTTTCATTGCGCATATCAAGCATCATTTGATTTATCTTAACTGCATCATTATATTCTCTAATAGACTTATTGATTTGTTTCGCATTTTCTAATTCTTTGGCAAGTCTTGCTGCTTCTACTAGTCTTGCTGTTTTAACTTCATCGACAATTTTTAGAGAAAAATAATCTTCTGTTGAAATTACTGCATTTGAAATTGACATTTTTAAATTAATTTCTTCAATGTCCTGAGGTGGCAATCCCGCTAATACTAAATCAGAAGATAAAAACACTAACCAACCAGGAAGATCATCACCATTTTCTTGTAAAACTTCATACCTTATGGTTCCAGGTCCAGTAATAACAAATGTATCTTTAGCTATTTGAAATTGGTTTTGTGAAAACGCATCATTTGAAAAAGATCTCAATGCTGTTGCTCCTGGATTATATAAGACCTTAAGAGTTGGGTTCTGTAATGATATAGGCTTATTAACATAGGCAATATATTTTTCTGACCATCTTATAAAACTATCTTGTATCTCATTTGATAATTGATTTAGTTCCATATTTTCAAAATTTTCAGGAAGGATATCTTTTCCAACTGATGCATAGATCTGACCAATGCTATATTGCATTTCGGTATAGGCTAAATCACGTCTTAATTCTGCAACTAACAAACTTGCCTCTTCTCTTATAACTTCTAGCTCACCAAATCTGGATATTTTTTGTGCATTTTGCACTTGATCACTAATTTTACCTGCAACTTCCAAATATCTTTGGGCGGTGTCATATTCGTCAATAGCTAAACTGTAATTTATACTTGCAAGGTGTACTTGGGATAAAATAGTCATAGCAATTGCTAGATGTTGTTCTTCTGCTAATTGATTATTGGCATCATTAGCTTTTTTCACTGAAGGAGCAGAAAATACATTAAGTAAGTTTGCACCAATTGAAACACCGTATTGGGTTGAGTCTTGATTCATTAGGTACTTGTTGCTGTTATAGGCATAAGCGGCATTGAATTTTAATCCAGGCAATAACGAAACCATAGATGCCCTTGCTTCTTTGTTAGAAATTCTCTTTAGATATCTGCTTTCCATTAGTTCAGGTCGTGAAAATAATGCTACTTCTTCCATTTCACCGACACTCAAGTCAATGGTAGCTAATGGTTTTAAAGTTTCTGTTAATTGAAAGTCTTCACTTGGTAATAATCCCATCAAAGTGGCCAATTCAGTTCTAGAATTAATTAAAGCTCTTTTTTGTGTCTGTAATGTTCTTTGAATATCAAGTAATTCTTTTTGATATAAAAGTGCATCCACTGGTGCTGATAATGTTAACTCCTCGATATATTTTGAGTCTTTTAGGGCTGTTTCTACTTTTACTAACAATGGCGATAATTTTTGTAGTAAATTTTCCGCAGCTTGTGCATTCCAATAAGCTCGAATGACATCTCTAGTAATATTCTGAATTGATTTTCTCTCTAATTCTTTTGCAATCAAGTATCGATTAGCTTGTTGACCAGCTCTAATATAAGACAAACCAAAATCTAGAGCATTCCATGTAAACTCAATATCTCGAGTTGTTTTCCATTTTTCATCACCAACAGTATAAGTGGGATCACTAAGAGCTTCTGGGGATGTATCATTAGTTGCAGTGACACTTGTGCTAGGTTGATAGCGAGTATACTCTGAGTAACCCGCATTAGCTGCTAAGTCAGGTAGCATGTCAAATTTAAGTAAATTATTTTGTCGTTGCTGCAATGCAGAATTCATCACTTCAACTCTTAAGTCACGATTATTTCTTATTGCTAATGATATAGCTTTGTACAAATCTATACTTTGAATTGAGTCTTGATATTTTAGATTAACTAAATCGGCTTCTATTGATTGTAAAATTCTCTCATCAGAAATAGGCACAGGCGTACGCGCACAAGCTGACAAAAAAATAAATATTAAAAGCAGTCCTAAGAAATTACTTCTTAAAAGTTTCATAATGCAGAGTAATAAGCATGGTTTAACAATATTACTATCACAAGTTAGAGTAAAAACCGGGAATGGGGAATTTTGATCATATTTTGATTTAAATAAACCGGTTATGGGTAGATCATAAGAATGGAATATAAATAAGTGGTGTATATCAGACAAATATCGTGGTTATTTAGCAAATTATATTAAGGCTGGTCGTCAAAAATATTTAAAACTTATGAAAATTAACAAATTAATTTATCCACTCGAACCTCGCATTATGTTAGATGGTGCGGCCGCAGTAGATGTCATTGATAATGTTGACGACATTCTGCAAATCAAAAAAACCCAAACAACTGATGGTATTAAGTTTATTGAAAAAGCTAAAGATACTTCCTTGCCTTTTGTAAATGTGGAACGAGACCAAAGGGATCAAAAAAATAAAAATATCGTTTTCATTGATGCGGCAGTGCAAGATTATCAAACTTTAGTGAATGCATTTGATGTAGAAACTGAAGTTCATATTGTTCAAAGTAATCAAGACGGCTTCTTGGTTATGCAAAATTACTTAGCGCAAGTAAATGACGTTGATGCCATTCATATTATTGGCCATGGTAGTGCGGGACAAATTGCCTTTGGTACTGCATTATTGAATGAGTCAACTTTAGAAGACTACAAATCCTCGTTAAGTACTATTGGTGCAAGTCTTACCGCTGATGGTGATATTTTATTTTACGGTTGTAATATAGCTGATGGCAGAACTGGTGAAACACTTATCAATCAAATTGCAACAATTACAAATGCCGACATTGCAGCATCGGATGATGTTACTGGTCAAGGTGGCGACTGGGATCTAGAAAAGCATACAGGCATTATCGAAACTAAAAATATTGTTGTAGCAAACTATGCGCACTCATTAGCAAATGGAGTAGCATCAGTGGATGCCGACGTTGTCGAACTTCATAGCGCGACAAATTTTAGAGCTAGATGGTCTGGTACTAATGCAGGTGGGCAACAAGACTCAAGTTCAGATCGATTTATTTTAACTCAAGAACGCGCTGATGTAACAGGGGGAGCTGGTACATTAAGTTTTGATTATGCCGTGGCTGCAAGTTCACATACACCAAGTACCGATAATCCAGTGCATGTTTATTTACTCTTTTCAAACGATGATACAGATAGCAATTCTCGCAGAACCGGCTCAAGAACAGGGGTAGTTACCTTCGAAAATGAAATCTTAGGTATTTTTACCCAACCTACTAACACTATAGCCATGACTGGTATCTCTAAATCCGGCGCAACCTATCCAACCTCGAGTTCACCAAAGATTGGTATGAGAGACTTGGAATATAACAACAGTAACCCACCAGGAACACAAGGTAATAAAGACTGGTTCAGAGTTTATAATTCCAATAAGTCTGTAGAGATTGGAACAAAAAATGGCCTTAAGGGTGACTTTATTCGTATCATTACCAGAGCACCGGTAAGTAATAATGCTCCCGTTGGTAATAATGATGCAGGTTATATTAATGAGGACGCTACATTAAGCGTCTCTAATGGTGCAAGTGCTAATGATAGCACACCAGATGCTTCAGGTGAACATACTGGTGATGTTTTGTTAAATGATACAGATGCTGATAGCGATACGCTAACGGTTTCAGCAATATCAGGAGGATCCCTTGGATCTGCGGTAACAGGAAGTTATGGACAGATAACGCTCTATTCAAATGGGTCTTATAGTTATGTGGCTAATCAGGATGCTGCAGATGCCCTTGATCCTGGCGATACGGTAACTGATACTTTCACTTATACCGTCTCTGATGGAACTGATACTGATACTGCAACAATTACGATTACTATTGCTGGGTTGAATGATGATATTACTGCTGTAAATGATACTGATGCAGTTAATGAAGATAAAACGATTTCAAGAAGTACATCTGATGCGCAAGAATTGGATCACGATGACTCTGACCCTGATGGCGATGATGCCTCTGGAAGCTTTACCATAACAGCAATACGAACAGGGAGAGAGACTGGAAGTGGCACGTCTGGTACAGTTGGTTCGGCACTTACAGGTACTTACGGTGTCTTAACAGTTAATTCTAACGGTAGTTATAGTTACGCCGCGAGCACTAGTGGCGCTGATGGGTTAAGCGCAGGTGCAACTGCGATTGATTATTTTACTTACACCGTACAAGATCATAGTGGTGGTGATACGGATACCGCCGAACTTGCTATTACGGTTACAGGGGTTGGGCCGCAGGCGGTGAATGATACGGGTGCAGTTAATGAAAATGCTACACTTTCAAAAAATGAGGCTCAAGGTGTTATTTCAAATGATGATGATGACGCCAGTTACGATAGTGAAAGTCTGGCAGTGACTGGCATTCGAACCGGAACCGAGTCTGGTAGTGGAACTAGTGGCACCGTTGGCTCGGCTTTAACGGGAACATATGGTGTTTTAACTATTGCTGCTGATGGCAGCTATTCATATGTAGCAAATACTGCAGCAGCAGAAGCGTTAGATGCAAATGATGAAGTCACAGACGTGTTTACTTATACCGTTTCTGATGATGCTGATGTTAATAGTGATACTGGACAGATTACAATTACAATTACGGGTGTTGATGATGATCCCGTTGGTGTTAATGATACCGGTGCAGTTAACGAAGATGCAACATTGTCAGTTAATACCGCAAGTGGGGTGCTTTCCAATGATACTGATGCTGATGATAGTGCAAGTTTAACCGTATCAGCGATTTCGAGTGGAACTGTAGGTCAGGCTAAAAATGGCACATATGGTGCGTTAACATTAAATTCAAATGGTAGTTATACGTATGTTGCTAATCAAAGTGGAGCTGACGGTCTTGCTGCTGGCGCTACGGCAACCGATACTTTTACTTATACTGTCAGTGATGGTGCTGGCACGACCGATACCGCAACACTAACCATTACAGTTACCGGTATTGGGCCACAAGCAGTTGACGATACTGGTGCGGTCAATGAAGATGCAACGTTATCAGTAAATGAAGGCTCCGGCGTGATCAGTAATGATGATGATAATAGCAGTTATGATAGTGAGAGTTTGGCAATTACAGGAATTCGTACTGGTGCTGAATCTGGAAGTGGCACTTCTGGTTCAGTAGGCTCGGCTTTAACAGGAACTTATGGTCAATTAACCATAGCAGCAGATGGTAGTTATGAATATGTCGCTAACCAAAATGCTGCTGATGCCCTTGACCCGGGTGAAACTGCAACTGATACGTTTACTTACACCGTTAAAGATGATGACAATAAAAATGCCGATACTGGTGAGATTGTCATCACCGTTACTGGTATCAATGATGATATTACCGCAGTCAATGATACCGATGCCGTTAATGCGGGTGCAACTATTTCCAGAAGTGAGTCTGATGCTCAAGAACTAGATCAAGATGATACTGATGATGATGGTGATGATGTCCCGGGAGCGTTTACTATTACTGCAATTCGAACAGGGGCTACAGAAGGTTCAGGAACTGCAAAAACTATTGGTCAAGCTTTTACCACAACTTACGGAACATTAACCGTTAATGCTAACGGAACTTACACTTATGCCGCTGATCAAAATGGATCTACAAGTTTAAGTAATGGTGCGACTGCTACAGATAGTTTTAACTATACGGTACGTGATCATGACAGTGGAGATACTGATCATGCAACTTTAGTAATTACTATTACTGGATCAAATAATAATGCCCCAGTTGCTTCAAATGATACAGGGTATATTGTTGAAGATGGGACATTAACAGTCGGCGATGGTGGGTCAGCGGTTACAGGCTCTGACAGCAACAATAATAATGAAAGTGGGGATACCACAGGTGATGTTCTTGTGGGTGATACTGATGCAGATGGCGACACTTTAACAGTTTCAGCTATCTCTGGAGGATCTGTTGGTAGTGCTGTTACTGGAACTTATGGTACCCTAACCATTCAATCAAATGGTAGTTATGAATATGTTGCTGACCAAAGTGCTGCGGACACACTAGATGCTGGCGATACTGTTACAGATGTATTTACTTATACTGTTTCTGATGGCAATGACGGAACTGATACGGCTACGCTTACTTTCACGATATTAGGTGTTGATGATGATCCCGTTGGTGTAAATGATACTGGGTATATTAATGAGGATGCGACTTTAACGGTTAACGATGGTGGATCAGCCGTGACTGGTTCTGATAGCAATAATAATAATGAAAGTGCAGATACGACAGGTGACGTATTAGCCAATGACACTGATGCTGACGGCAGTTCAAGTTTGACAGTGTCAGCTATCTCTGGAGGAACAGTAGGACAAGCACTGACCGGGACTTATGGTACCTTAACGTTAAATGCTAATGGTAGTTATACGTATGTCGCCAATCAAAGTGGAGCTGATGGTCTTGCTACTGATGCTACAGCAACTGATACATTTACTTATACTGTCAGTGATGGTGCTGGTACGACAGACACCGCAACACTAACTATCACCGTTAAGGGTGTTGGACCCACTGCTACAAATGATACGGGAAGTGTGAATGAAGATGCAACATTGTCAGTGAATGCTGGATCTGGAGTAACTTCGAACGATACTGGTGGTGACACAGAGAGTCTGGAAGTAACAAATATTAGAACAGGTACTGAGTCTGGAAGTGGCACCTCTGGTTCGGTTGGTACAGCTTTAACTGGCACTTATGGTGAACTGACAATTAATGCAGATGGCAGTTATACCTATGTCGCTAACCAAAATGCTGCTGATGCCCTTGACCCGGGCGAAACTGCAACTGATACGTTTACCTATACCGTAAAAGATGATGATAATAAAAATGCTGATACTGGTGAAATTGTCATTACAGTGACTGGTGTCAATGATGAAATAATCGCAGTCGATGATACTGATAGTGTGAATGAAG
>ERZ802830.4523-NODE-4523-length-11112-cov-22.2816_pt1 | contig 11112 bp, 7 predicted proteins | sample MGYA00345654_ERZ802830 | MGnify/ENA primary metagenome ERZ802830 (study PRJEB30503, sample SAMEA104212375) | marine metagenome | biome: Westerlies Biome; feature: [SRF] surface water layer (ENVO:00010504) within the epipelagic zone...; material: water...
CCATTCTCAAGCTCATGTATTACATCATCTGTATTAACAATGCCTCCTCGAGAAAGATTGATGAGCTTAGATCCAGTTTTAAAGTGCTTTAAATTAGAGGCATTGATAAGATTTTTTGTATCTTCAACAAGTGGAACATGAAGAGAAACATAGTCAGCTTCTTTTAAAAGCTCTTCCATTGTTTCAGCTTTTGTGACCTCTCTAGGTAATCTCCATGCACTCTCTATAGATATATGAGGATCGTATCCAATTAAATTCATTCCAAGTGTCTGTGCCGCCTGAGCTAACATTGATCCAATAGCACCTAGACCTACTATGCCGAGAGTTTTCCCAGTAAGCTCATTCCCTGCAAATGTTTTCTTCTGTGCTTCCATTGCTTTGGAAAGAGCCTCTGCATCTTGACCACCAAGGTTTTTTGCAAAATCAATGCCTTCAATAATTCCTCTTGAGGAAAGAAGCATCCCACAAATTACAAGTTCTTTTACTGCATTAGCATTCGCGCCAGGAGTATTAAAAACTACAATTCCTTTTTTTGTTGCCTCTTCAATAGGTATGTTATTTGTCCCAGCACCTGCTCGTGCAATACATAAAAGATTATCTTCAAGCTCTTGAAGGGCAAGTTTATGACTTCTTAACAAAAGTCCATCGGGTTTTTCTGAAACCTCATCAAACTTATTTTTGGTTAGGATAGAAATTCCGTCAGCTGCAATATTATTGAAGGTTTTATATTTATACATATTTAAGGTTTTGTTGAGTCAACAGAACTATAGAAACAATTATTTTATTACATTAAGTCTAAAACAAAAATACTTAGTGGAATTAAAACTAATTTTATATTTAGACACCAAAGTAATGCATGCTCTTGAGGACGCTGAAAGCTCGTACAGCAAATTTTTGGCAGCATTTAATAATATTTATTATATTCTTAATTATATGCGCCCAGAAGTACGCTAAGAAATTTTCTCCACTTAGCTAAATCCTCTGGATCAAAAACTTTTTTTCTAGGTTTATAGATGTTTGAATTTAATAATTCTCTTTTTTGAAGTTCTTGGATTGAAAAAAATTTTATCCCAAGCCCAGCTGTTATTGCTGCACCTATAGCTGTTGATTCAACACTGGATGGCGCTTGAATATCCTGTTGTAAATAATCAGCAAGAAGCTGGCAAAATATTTTATTTACAGCCATGCCTCCATCAATAGATAAGTTTTTAATTTCTATGCCATCTTTTTTTAAAGCATCTTTGATGTCTATTACTTGGTAGATTAAAGCATTAAATGCAGCAGTTACCATGTCGTGCTGAGTTGTATCCCGTGTGATTCCATAAAATGAAGCTCTGATTTCTGAATTCCAATGCGGCGCTCCAATTCCTGTAAATCCTGGTATGAAAATAACATCATTTGAATTGCCTGTTTCCGAGAGAAAATTTGAGCTTGCTGAAGAATCTGAAAAAAACTTCATATTGTCTCTTAGCCACTGGATTATTGTGCCTGCTGAAAAAATACTACCCTCTACGGCATAGGGTATATCCCCAGAAATACCATATCCAATTGTGTTAAGTAAACCTGAACTAGATTGTTTCAATAGATTTCCTGTATTAACCATTAAAAAACAACCTGTTCCAAAAGTTACTTTCATCTGCCCAGGCTGAAAGCACCTTTGCCCAACCAAAGCACTTTGCTGATCACCAATTATGCCTGTAATCTTAATCTTTCTATTGTGTCTAGATATCGTTCCGAAATTAGCATCTGAATGATGAACTTCCGGAAGCATTGAAGAAGGCACGTTAAAAATTTCAAGCAATTCTGCATCCCAGGATTTGGTGTTTATGTTGTATAAGTTTGTTCTAGATGCATTGGTTACATCTGTCTTAAAAATTTTCCCGTCAGATAATTGCCAAAGTAAATATGTATCAACTGTTCCAAAACGCAATTCTCCATTTTCAGCTTTTTTTCGAGCGCCGTTTACATTGTCTAAAATCCAACTAATCTTTGTTGATGAAAAATATGGGTCCAGTAAAAGCCCGGTTTTGCTTTTTATAACTCCTTCAAACCCATCTTCTTTAAGTTTTAGACATTGTCCTGCAGTTCTTCTGTCCTGCCATACAATGGCGTTATATATACAATTTCCAGTCTTTGCATCCCATACCAGCGTAGTTTCTCGTTGATTTGTTATGCCAACGGTTAAAATTTCTGGACAGAACTCAAGCACAGGATCAAATGTCTTATAGACCGAAGACATTAATTTATCTGGCTGAATCTCAACCCACCCATCTTTTGGGTACTGAAGTGAATATTCTTGCTGCGCTGAATGAACAACATTTAGGTCACTATCAAATGCAACGGTTCTGGTGCTTGTTGTTCCTTGGTCTATTGATATAAGTACTGACATATTCGCCTTAAATTTATATTTTTATCCACAATTTATTCACTTTCTCTACACAGTGAATAAACACCATTTATACAGCATATTGTGAAAAAATTAAAAGAATTCACAATATATTGTGTTTTTTGCTTGATTATTTATCCACAATGTAACAATATTGTCTTTGGTTCAAGAGATTTTAATAAAAGACGTTTTGGCCCCACCCATTGATAATTTACCAAAAAAATTATCAACGAAAGAAGCAAATAGAGGAAAAAAATGACAACACAAGAGTTAAGTAAAACTCAGGAAAGTACCGGGCAAGAAGCTATTGGAACAGTTCCATTAGATGATGTAAATATAACAGCTCCAGGAAAACTAAGGGTAATAAAACGAAATGGTAAAGTGGTTCAATTCGAAGAAGACAAGATAAAAGTTGCGGTTACCAAAGCTTTTCTTGCGAACGAATCCGGTAATGCGGCAGCAAGCGAGAGAATTCATAGAAAAGTCGAAGACATCTCAGCAGATGTTCAGGAAGTCTTTAAAAGAAGAATGCCATCTGGCGGAACTCTTCATATAGAAGAGATACAAGATCAAGTAGAACTTCAGCTAATGCGAAGTGAAGAATACGTTGTTGCAAGAAAATACATCCTGTATAGAGAAGAAAGAGCAAACGAAAGAACAAAAGAAGCACCGAAAGAAACAAACATAGATGCACCTGAAATATCCGTTACTAAGAAAGATGGCTCCAAGGTGCCTCTTGATATCAACAGACTAGCTTCTGTGGTGAATCATGCTTGTGAAGGCCTTGAAGACGTAAGTGCTGATGTAATCCTTAAAGAGTCGATCAAAAATCTCTACGACGGTGTCTCAGTCAGTGATATGAAATCAGCACTTGTTATGTCTGCACGAACTAAAGTAGAAATAGAGCCAAATTATAGTTTTGTTACCGCAAGAATTCTTTTAGATGAGCTTAGAAGCGAAGCCCTAACGTTTCTTGATATAGCAGAAGAAAGTTCGCATCCAGAAATGAAAGATTACTACCCAAAAGCATTCCATGCATATATAGATAAAGGTATAGAGTTGGAAATGTTGGATCCAAAGCTGAAAGACTTTGACCTAAAAAAACTTGGTGAGGCGATTGAATATAACAAAGACTATCAATTCACTTATTTAGGGCTACAAACACTATATGACAGGTATTTTATTCACTATCAAGATACAAGATATGAGCTTCCTCAAATATTTTTTATGAGGGTGGCAATGGGCCTTTCTATGGAAGAAGACAATAAAGAAGAAAGAGCAATCGAATTTTATAAATTACTTTCAAGCTTTGACTACATGAGCTCGACCCCTACTCTGTTTAACTCAGGGACATTAAGACCGCAACTTTCATCATGCTACTTAACAACGATCCCGGATGATTTAGACGGAATCTTTGGAGCAATGAAAGATAATGCATTACTGTCAAAATGGGCAGGAGGATTGGGCAATGATTGGTCGCCAGTAAGAGCTTTAGGTTCATACATCAAAGGAACCAATGGAAAAAGCCAAGGAGTCGTCCCATTCCTAAAGGTCGCAAATGATACGGCTGTTGCAGTAAATCAAGGCGGAAAAAGAAAAGGAGCTATGTGCGCGTACCTTGAGACCTGGCATCTAGACATAGAAGAGTTCCTAGACCTCAGAAAAAATACAGGGGATGACAGAAGAAGAACGCATGATATGAATACAGCAAACTGGGTTCCGGATCTGTTCATGAAGAGAGTTGAACAAGATAAGGACTGGACACTATTTTCTCCTGGTGAAGCGCCTGACTTGCACGATCTAACTGGTCTCGAATTTGAGAAAAGGTATGAAGAATACGAAGCTTTAGCAGCAGAAGGAAAAATGGATCAGCATAAAACAATCCCAGCAAAAGATTTGTGGAGAAAAATGCTGACGATGCTATTTGAGACTGGGCATCCTTGGATCACTTTTAAAGATTCATGCAATTTGAGATCACCACAACAACACATTGGAGTCATTCACTCATCTAATCTTTGTACTGAGATAACACTTAATACAAGCAATGATGAAATAGCCGTTTGTAATCTTGGATCAGTAAACCTTCCCCAACATATGAAAGATGGTGTCTTAGATCAAGAAAAAGTAAAACGCACAGTTACCACAGCACTTCGAATGCTCGATAATGTCATAGATATAAATTATTACTCAGTTGATACTGCTAAAAATTCTAATCTCAAGCATCGACCTGTTGGCATGGGTCTTATGGGCTTTCAAGACGCACTTTATATGCAAGATGCTCCCTACTGTTCTGATGCGGCAATTGAATTTGCAGATCGCAGCATGGAAGTAATTAGTTATTATGCAATTCATGCTTCGAGCGAGTTAGCCAAGGAAAGAGGAACCTATCCATCCTATGATGGTTCTCTTTGGAGCCAGGGAATATTCCCAAAAGACTCAATTGATATCCTGGAAAAAAATAGAGGCAGTGAATTTATAAAAGTTGATAGATCAGAAACTCTAGACTGGGATCAATTAAAAGCAAAAGTTAAAAAAGATGGCATGAGAAATTCTAATGTTATGGCTATTGCACCAACTGCAACAATATCTAATATCACTGGAGTGACTCAATCTATTGAGCCGACTTATCAAAATCTTTATGTAAAATCTAATCTGTCTGGTGAATTCACCATTGTCAATCCACATTTAGTTAGAAAATTAAAAGCATTGGATTTATGGGATGACGTCATGATCAATGACTTAAAATACTTTGAGGGCAGTTTAAGTGAAATTTCAAGAATTCCGGATGATATCAAAACACTCTTTTCAACTGCATTTGAAGTTGAGCCTCAATACATCGTTGAGGCTGCAAGCAGAAGACAGAAATGGATTGATCAGGCTCAATCACTAAATTTATATATAGGTAATGCAAATGGTAAAAAGCTTGACCTTACCTATAGAATGGCCTGGTATTCTGGATTAAAGACAACCTACTATTTAAGATCTATTGCAGCTACCACAACAGAAAAATCAACCATTAACCAAGGCAGCTTAAATGCTGTAAATGCTCAGAATGAAGCGGAACCTGAAGCTCCTCAAGAGCTTGGGGCGCCAGCTCCTGTGCCTGAAGCTTGTTCCTTGGATGATCCTGACTGCGAAGCATGTCAATAACAAAATAACGGAGAAATAAAATGTTAAATTGGGATGAATATAATAAAGATGAAGCTCAAACAGCGCCTGCTATCAAAAGCACAGTTGCTGAGGAAGTTAAAGAAACTCAACCACTAATCAAAGAAGTGCCAGTAGAGGCTGAGGCTGCTCCAGTTGCAATTGAAGAAGGTTCTAGAGCTGAAATTGCCAGGAAAGCCATAGAGAATTTTGATGAATCAGAGGGCATCAAAGAGCTTGATGAGATGCAAGGAATGGCAGGAAGAGTTCAAGTTGATGATAAGGCCATGATTAACTGCAATGCAGACTTAAATCAACTGGTGCCGTTTAAATATGATTGGGCATGGCAAAAATATCTTGATGGCAGTGCAAATCATTGGATGCCTCAAGAGGTAAATATGACTGCTGATATAGCCCTTTGGAAATCAGAAGACGGACTTACCGAAGACGAAAGAACTATTGTGAAAAGAAATCTTGGATTCTTTTCAACTGCAGATTCATTGGTTGCCAATAATCTTGTGCTGGCACTGTATAGATTGATAACCAATCCAGAATGTAGGCAATACATACTCAGACAAAGCTTAGAAGAGGCAATACATACTCACGCATATCAGTACTGCATTGAGTCTCTTGGAATGGATGAAGGTGAAATATTCAACATGTATAGAGAGATACCTAGTGTTGCCAAAAAAGCTGCTTGGGGACTCAAGTATACGCAACAAATATCAGATCCAACTTTCCAAACAGGAACGGTAGAAACTGATAAGCAGTTATTAAGAAACCTCATAGCCTTCTATTGCGTTCTTGAAGGAATATTCTTTTATTGTGGCTTCACTCAGATTCTGTCTATGGGAAGACGAAACAAAATGACAGGGACCGCCGAGCAGTTCCAATACATTCTTCGAGATGAATCCATGCACGTAAACTTTGGAATTGATGTGATCAACCAGATTAAGATTGAGAATCCCCATTTGTGGGACGATGAGATGAAACATGAGGCTGCACAAATGATTCTTGAGGGAACAGAACTAGAAATTATGTATGCAAGAGCAACAATGCCAAGAGGTGTTCTTGGAATGAATGCTTCAATGATGGAAGAATATCTTCAATTTATTGCAAACAGAAGACTCACCCAAATAGGTCTTGAAGAAGAATTCAAAGGAGCAACCAACCCATTCCCATGGATGTCTGAAATTATGGATCTTAGAAAAGAAAAGAATTTCTTTGAAACAAGGGTTATAGAGTATCAAACCGGTGGAGCCCTGAACTGGGAGTAGTATAAACAACTGGTTTAAATCAGAATAATTTTTACCCCTAGGATATAATCAAGACACTATTTACTAGGGGTAAAATTCATGTCCAATAATCAGCCAACAAAAGGCTATCGTACCTTTGTATTGCTATTACTTACCGTTGTATATGGTTTTAATTTCATTGATCGCCAAATTGTAGGTATTTTAGCTCCATTTATTCAAGAAGACTTAGGTCTCACCAATACAGAATTAGGCTTATTGATTGGCTTGGCGTTTGCAATATTTTATACGACTGTTGCAATACCAATTGCATGGTTAGCCGATAGATATAACAGAGTAAATATACTATCTATAGCCTTAGCTACATGGAGCGGGTTTACCGCTCTTACAGGTCTGGCAACTAATTTTATTCAGATTGGTCTTGCAAGAATGGGTGTGGGAATTGGCGAGGCTGGGGGTAGTCCTCCATCTCATTCAATAATTTCAGATATGTATCCTAAGGAAGAACGAGCAAGCGCTCTTGGTGTATATGCAATGGGTATACCCTTTGGCGTTATGGCAGCTTATTTTGTTACTGCGGCATTGATAGGAGCCTCTACTGAGGATGTTAACTGGAGAGAGATATTTGTCTTTCTAGGTATTACAGGGATCCTATTGGCTGTGGTTGTTAAATTGACCATTCGGGAACCTATACGTGGGGCAATGGAATTTGATGATCAAAAAGAAATTATAAAACCTCCTTTTCTAGAATCGCTTAAGACTCTTCTGAGAATTCCAGCTTGGTGGGCCATGTGTTTTGGAATTGCTTTTGGATCCTATGTTTCCTATTCCAAATCAGCGTTTCATACTAAATTTTTAGTAACTTTAGATCCAAGTTTTGATTTCCAAACCCTTGTAATCATTTTAGGTGTTATCAATGGAATAACATACGCTGGAGGAGCATTTTTTGGTGCAAGGCTTGCAGATGCTTGGGGTAAAAAAGATGTGAGAGCTTATGGTTGGTTGCCTGCAATTGCAATTGCAATATGCTTGCCTCTGGGTGTCGCAGGTTGGTGGTCAACATCAATTGAAGTCAACCTAATATTCACATCATTATTTTTAGTATTTATGGGAATGTACCTAGGACCGAGTTTTGCAATTGCTCAAACTTTGGCACCAATCCATATGCGTGCCATGTCAACCGCACTCTTCTTCTTTATTTTGAACATGATTGGTTTGGGCTTAGGCCCAAGTATTACCGGGTGGTTAATAGATGTATTCAAGTCAAATAATGGGGATATAGAATCAATGAGATATGCCATGACTGTAACTACGCTGATGTTTATTCCATCAATAATTAGTTTTTTATTGGTTGCAAAAAAACTGCCTAAAGATTGGGCAACGGCAGAAAAAAATAATCTAGAATTAAAAAAAAGTGAATCGTGATGATTGAAGTTTTTCTACAGTATGGGCAATGGGTAATTTTGATCCTCAGTATTCTAAGCCTGCAGCTGGTAAGCTCAGTAAAGCATGAAACTCGTTTAAGTGGATACATTTTAACGGGCATAAGCAGGTTTGCAGGTGCCTTAGTTTTTGTCTTTGTAGATTTGCCTGCATTTGTTATCGCAAATCTAATACAAACGTATATAGCTTTTAAGGGTTATTACAACAACAAGAAGGCAGGGGAAGAAAAAAATGAAATTGTATGACAATAAAATGGCGAATAGCCCAAGAAAAGTAAGAATGTTTTTAGTAGAAAAAAATATTACTGACATTGAATTGATTGAAATTGACATAATGAAAGGAGAGCATAAAACTCCTGAGTATCGCTCTTTGGCTCCTAATTCAAGAATTCCAGCACTTGAACTTGATGATGGAACAGTAATTATGGAATCAACCGCTATCTGCAGATATCTTGAAGCTTTATACCCTCAACCTAACTTATTTGGAGAAAATCCAATAGAGATTGCTTCAATTGAAATGTGGCAAGCGCGAATATACAACGAACTCATGATTCCATTGGCCATGGCATTTAGACACTTACATCCAGCCATGTCCGAATTAGAAATACAAAATCATGATTACGGGAATACACAAAAAAATATAGCAACCAAGTCACTCAAATATTTTAATGGCGTTCTTTCTGAGTCTGAGTTTGTTGCTGGCGAGAGATATACCTTTGCTGATATTCAAATGATAACAACAACTGATTTCTTTATTGGCCTCAATAGATTGGATATGAAGGATTATCCGCAAATTCAAAGGCATTCTGATTTAATGGCGCAGCGACCCAGTTTCTCGGCCTAAACTTTATCTGCCTGCTCAAGAATTTTAATGGTCTGTTCAGGGCCGCTAAATAGTTCTCTCGCATCATCCATATCGGAAACCGAACTCCATCCAGCAGCTATATTTTCTGGCGTCATCTCGTCACCAGTTCCAAGAGCAAGGCCCATAGTTTCCATAATCCTAAACCTTGTGAATACTCCAGCGCCAGCTCCAATTATTGCACCATTTTGGCTATCATCACTAGCCAAATAAATAACTGCAGGAGTTACATATTCAGGCATAAACCTCTCGCCAATACCCTCAGGAAATAAAGAGTCTGTCATTCTTGATAGTGCAACAGGAGCGACAGCGCTTGAAAAAACATTGTATTTTTGCCCTTCAATTTTCAAGCAATTCATTAACCCAATCATGCCCATTTTTGCAGCGCCATAATTTGCTTGCCCAAAATTTCCACAAAGGCCTCCAGAAGATGTTGTAAAAATTATCCTCCCAAAATTTTGCTCTCTCATTATTGGGTAAACAGCATGAGAAGCATAGAAACTCCCTTGAAAGTGAACATCCATTACCTGGTCAAACTCTTCTGTGGTGATTTTATGAAAGCTTTTATCTCTTAGTATCCCAGCATTATTTACTAAAACATCAATTCGACCCCATCTTTCCATTGTTTCGGCAACCATCTTAGAAACTCCCTCTTTATCCGCAACGCTAGAGCCATTTGCAATTGCTTCACCCCCTTCAGCCTTAATTTCCTCTACAACAGCATTTGCCGCATCACTGGCACCACCTGAACCATCAACTGCACCCCCAAGATCATTCACAACAACTTTTGCACCTCTTCTAGCAAACTCTAAAGCATGTTGTTTGCCCAGACCACCGCCAGCACCTGTAACAATTACTACCTTGTCATCAAATCTTATTGTCATAATTTTCTCCCTGTTAATTGAAATATTCTAACTAATTTGAACCTGAAAAAATTGACTCAGGTTGAAAGTTTTCATTTTTTATAAGCCCCATCTCTAATTTGAAACCATTGGATAGAGCCCTTTTGAATAGCATAAACTTTTTAGACTGATTAACACTATCGACAGCAATCAAATATCCATTTTTTCCGTAACAAGCTAAAAATTCAACTGAATTGATATCGCCTAGAATGTGACATTCATCATAACCAGAAGATATGCCCGCCATTTGAAGTTTTAAGTCGTATTGATCAGACCAAAACCATGGCATCTCATTATTAAATAGATCATTTCCAATGATTGATGAGGATGCTACTTTTGATTGAGCCAGCGCATTAGGCACACTCTCTAATCTAAGCTCTTTATTTAACAGGGTATTAAATGAGGACGTGCAATCGCCAACAGCGATAACATTTGGAAAAGAAGTTCTACAAAATTGATCAGTTTTAATGCCATTGTCACAGACAAGACCAATTGATTCTGCAAGTTGAATATTTGGGATTGCCCCAATTCCAACTAAAACCATATCAGCAGCAATCTTTTCACCAGATTCTAGGCAAACATTATTAATGTTTTCATTATCAGCAATCAATTCATTCACTTTTGCATTACAGATAATTTTCACACCCATCTTAGAATGAAAATCATTATAAAATTTAGAAAGCTCAGGGCTTGTAACTCTTTTTAGAATTCTATCCTCTGACTCTAAAATTGTGACCTCTAACCCCAGCTCAATCATTGCAGATGCAACTTCCAGACCTATGTAGCCACCTCCAATTAAAACTATTTTTTTACCAGCCGCAATAACTTTTTGCATGGACACAACGTCTGAGATCTGTCTTAAATAAAATAAATTTTTAGCATCAGCGTTTTCCATGGGCAATAATCTTGGTGCTGCACCAGTGGCAAAAACCAGATAATCAAAATCAAATGAACCATCATCCGAAAATACTTTATTTGATTCAAGATCGATAGATTGAACCCGTGTATTAAGATTCAATGAGATATTTTGATCGTTATAAAATTCTGCTGTCTTAAAACTCAGTTTGTCTTCTTCAATCTTTTGCTTTAAAAAATCCTTAGACAATGGAGGTCTGTGATA
>ERZ802830.4524-NODE-4524-length-11112-cov-6.23985_pt1 | contig 11112 bp, 9 predicted proteins | sample MGYA00345654_ERZ802830 | MGnify/ENA primary metagenome ERZ802830 (study PRJEB30503, sample SAMEA104212375) | marine metagenome | biome: Westerlies Biome; feature: [SRF] surface water layer (ENVO:00010504) within the epipelagic zone...; material: water...
GTTGAGAAAGTAAGCTGCAGCTTCAATACCCCTTTACTCTTCGAGTATGAAAGGTGTTTTAGTCTTATTTTAACTCATGTTATTATTGATAACGGTTTGTAGCTTACTGGTGTTTGGTAATGATCACTATTCTGGTATTTTCTACCCTAGATATTTTTTATCTTAACATACTTTATGGGGTGGTTTTTTTAATCTAAGCAGACGGCCCAAATTAACTCTGTCTTTTTGGAAAAACATACGATCCTAATCAACAAATTTTCAAAATCAGATGAAAATATTTTACGAATTCCTTTTGACCGCATTAATTGTAAAAATCGTCTTCTACTGGAAATAATAAACAAAAAATTAACCCTTCATGACTGGGATTTCATTCCAACTGGTGGTGTAGCGGGGCGTTCTCATTTCCCGGCGCATTCGCCACTGTTTACCAATGCCCTGCCCTCCCCAAAAAGCACCACCGGCTCCATAGCGGCTGGCGGCTTCCTCGACTGCATTGACAAATTCGCTACGACGGGAACTCCCGTACTCCTCAAATAATAATCCCTGTCGAAAGGAAGAGGATACCAAATCCAATAGAATAACCCCGGCTTTTTTATAAGCATACCCGGGACGGAACATTCCACGAAGCAACCGTTTGGCATTTTGAACAATCCGAATGGGGTCGTCGGTAGGCTCGTCCAAGGATAGTGTGCGGGAATTTGCATACTGAGGTTGATCTTCGCGAAAACGGTTGGTCATAATAAACACCTGTAATCCTGAAGCCAAGGACCCTTCCGAGCGAACCTTGCGAGTGGCCCGCACTCCATAATTTGCAACCGCTTCCTCGAGTTCATCAAGATCTGTGACCGGTTTCCCAAAAGAACGGGAACAACAGGTATTTTTACGCGGAGGAGCCAGCTCCTCCATTTCCAGGCAGGAGATACCTGCAAGTTCGCGTTGCGTACGCTCCAAAGTAACCCCTCCAATTGCGCGAATCGAAGCTGAAGGAGCCCGGGCAAAATCCCAGGCATTCAATATCCCAATTCTTCGCAACCTTACATTGAGTCGTCGACCGACGCCCCAGACATCTTCAATCGGAAGATTTTGCAAGGCTCCTTCATCATCACAATCAACCACCGTACACCCAGAACCCTTCTTTTTTGCAAAACGATTGGCCGCCTTCGCTAAAGTTTTGGTCGAACCAAGGCCGACAGAGATAGGAATACCTGTCCATTTCTTGACTTGATCACGCATCCGTGTACTCAATTGCAGAGGGTCCGGCACACCGGTTAGATCAAGGAAAGACTCATCGATCGAATAAACTTCCAGTTCCGGAGCAAAACGGGCAAGCACCGAGACCACCCGGCTCGACATATCTCCATAGAGTTCATAATTCGAGGATAAGACGACCACGCCATTACGTTCACAAAGTTTCCGAATCTGATGATACGGAGCACCCATAGGAATACCAATCGCCTTGGCTTCATTGGAACGGGCAACTGCGCATCCGTCATTATTCGAAAGTACGATTACAGGCCGTTTTTCCAGTGAGGGTCGGAAAACCCGCTCACAGGAAACATAAAAATTATTACAATCAGCGAGAGCGATCAAAGGGAGTGGACCACATTTGTGACCACTCCCCACAAATGGGTATCATCCTGTTCCTGAAAATCGATGGGGGGGTAGTCGGGGTTTTCGGGTATAAGCCAAGTTCGGCCTTTGGCTTGGCGAAGGCGCTTGACTGTAAGTTCTCCATTAATCGAAACAATCACCACCTTGCCATTGGTGGCTTCCAGGCTGCGGTCCACCACCAGCAGATCCCCATCATGGATGCCCGCGCCAATCATGGAATCACCACGGGCCCGCACGAAAAAAGTGGCCGTGGGTTCACGCACCAAGTGAGCATTGAGATCCAACACGCCCTCGGCATAATCATCTGCCGGTGACGGAAAGCCGGCCGGCACCTCATTCCCATAGAGGGGAACCATATCTTCACGCTCACGGACAAATCGGAGCACACGGTCAATCTTACTTACGGGAATACGGATCGGTTTAGTGGGTTCTCCATAATGATTGGTGCCCTTGGGGCGACCGGCACCCATTCTTTTCCCTCCACGATTTGTCATTATTTTTGAATCTTGTTACATTATTCAAAAAAGGCAAGGGAAGGATTCAGTAATAACTTGATCTAATTCAGATAATTCTACGATCTATCAGTGTGGATTCTACAAGCAAATCAAATACCATCAATCACCTAATCATCGGAGCATCCCGTGGGATAGGTCGGGCATTGGTGGATCTATCGGTCAGTGCAGGCCATCAAGTATACGCTCTTTCGAGAAGCGTCCCCGAAAATAAACCCGATTCGTGTAAATGGATTACCGCCAGTGCCACGGAACCGGACACCTACCTCGACTCCCTGCCCGAGACCATTCACGCTCTCACTTTCTGTCCGGGAAAAGTCATTCTTGGCCCGATCAAGCGTCTCAAGCCCGAACAAATGCTGGAAGCTTACCAAACCAGTGTGCTTGATGCCTTTACCGTTATTCAGTCCCTGCTGCCCAGGTTGGAGGGTTCAATCGCTTTGCTTTCCTCCGTCGCCGCCCGTACCGGTCTCCCCAATCATTGTGCAATCTCCGCAGCTAAATCCGCTCTCGAAGGTTTCGCCATTGCATTGGCAGCGGATTTGGCTCCCAAGGTGAGAGTCAATGTGGTGGCCCCCACCCTCACCCCCACAGAAATGGGCACTGCGATGGTGGGGGGAGAAAGAATGCTCCCCATGATTGAAGGTAGACATCCATTGAAAAAAATTCCTGCAGTGACTGAAATTGCATCAACTCTTGCCTTCTTACACTCCGAAGGAGCCACATCCATAACCGGGCAGGTAATTAAAGTAGACGCGGGACTTTCTCAGTTACGACTTAATTCATGATCGCGGAAAATTCTTCTTCCGCACCGGTTCTTGTCTGGTTTAGAAAAGACCTGCGTCTACAGGATAATCCCTCACTTCATGCGGCCCTAACCGCAAAAAAAGAGATTATACCTGTTTTCATCTGGGATGAAGAGGAAGGTGGGCAATGGAGCCCCGGAGCCGCATCACGCTGGTGGTTGCACTACGCATTGGAAAGTCTTGGACGGGAGATCGAAAAATTGGGAGGAAACCTCATCCTCGCGAAAGGAAAGGCCGTTGATCTCATTCCTGAAATTGCCCAAGCCCATCACGCCGACAAAGTTCTTTACGGCAGAGCCTATGATCCCCCCGGACTCGCCACACAGGAGAAGGTGGAGGAAAGCCTTGACCTAGCCGGAATAGATACTGAATCCTTCAATGCATCCCTTTTGCAGGAACCTTGGGAAACGAAAAATGGTTCGGGCAACCCCTTTCAAGTATTTACTCCTTATTGGCGGAAATCACGGCCAATCATTTACCGGGAACCAGCCAAATACAGCCCACCCAAACTTCTCTTTTATAATTCGCCTATCCCAAAACATTCCCTCGACGATCTGGGTTTGCTACCCGACCACTCCTGGCACAACAAGCTCGCTGATCACTGGGTGGTCACTGAATCCGCCGCACACGAACAACTCGAAAGAACTGTTAATGAGGTAACCCATTCTTACGCCACACGCAGAAATCATCCATCAGTCGATGGCACATCCCGCCTTTCCCCCTATCTTGCATGGGGGCTGATCAGCCCGCGCCAGATCTGCCATGGCGTACTCCAGGCGGATGCTGCAGGCAGCCAACGCGGAGAGAATAAATTTTTAGTCGAAATTGGATGGCGTGAATTTTCTTACCATCTACTGTATCACTTTCCATCCATCCCTGACCAACCCCTTCGTCCTAAATACGCGGCTTTCCCTTGGTTACAGGACAGGGAAAACCTCAAACGCTGGCAATTCGGAAACACCGGTTACCCGATGGTCGATGCAGGTATGCGTCAACTCTACGAAACCGGATGGATGCACAACCGCGTCCGCATGGTAGTTGCTTCTTTTCTGGTTAAACACCTTCTTATTTCCTGGACCGAAGGTGCCCGTTGGTTTTGGGACACTCTGGTGGATGCTGATTTGGCAAGCAATACGCAAGGTTGGCAGTGGGCCGCGGGTTGCGGAGCCGATGCTGCCCCTTATTTCCGAATTTTCAATCCGATCACTCAGGGAGAAAAATTTGATACCCGTGGAATCTATGCCAAGCGATGGATCCCATCCCTGGATAAACTTCCGTCGAAGTGGGTATTCCGCCCATGGGAGGCATCCGCAGCCATGCGTGAGGATACTGGTGTCGATCTCGGCGGTAATTACCCCGAACCCTGCGTGGATCATTCAGCAGGTCGGGCACGCGCATTGGCCGCATTGGCCACACTCAAAACTCCCTAAGTGAACAACGATCACCCGGCCGCCTTCTCACCCTTCCTCTTCTTATTATGAACACCGCCATTGTTTGGTTCCGTAAATGCCTGCGGGTAGACGATAACCCTTCACTCGTCCAAGCATGCGAAGATAGCAGTGTAGATGCCATCCTGCCCATTTTTATTTTGGATCCAGGAATTGTCGGGGAAAACTTTGAACATTATGGTAAAAATCGGATACGTTTTTTACTCGAATGCCTCGAGGACCTTGATCAAAAATTGAAGGCAAAAGCAGCCAGTCCCCTGATCATTTTTCACGGCTCCCCTTTGGATGTCGTAAACAGCTTACAAACCTGCTTCAAAGAAAGATTTCATTCGCTCTCAACTGAATACTGTTCTGAACCACACGGTAGATCGACCACCCATGCCGTAAGCGAATGCATCGAAAAAAATACTGATAAACCTGCTTATTTTCATCCTGCTGCCCACACCATCTTGAATGTGGAGAAAACAGTTTCTGCGAATGGATTCAAAAATCCAAAGTCGATGAAAGACATCCAGAAAATTGTTTCCTCCACTTTTGATTTGGATAGCGATGGATTTTTTAAGATTCCCAATCCAGTCGCGGAACCAAGAGTTATCCAACATGCTCCCAAAGATTTTGATTCCCAATCCTGTGCCCAACACTTCAATGGAGATCTGCACACCTGTTCTTCTCTAAGGAATAAGTTTTTAAAACTTAAATTTTTAGACATTCCTGATAAGAATTGCTATTTCAAAGGCGGAGAAACGGAAGCTCGGTTGCGGTTAAAAGAAAAAGTTTCCAACCGGCATGAGTATGTAAATACATTCAAAAAGCCAAAAACATCTTCAACCAATATACCCTCCAATCCCCGTGAGCCGAGTACCACGGGTCTTTCTCCCTACCTATCGGTTGGTTCATTATCGGTGCGTCGTTTGTGGAAAGAGGTTGAAAAAGCAAACCGAACGGGTCCCCACAGTATCCCACCCGAGTCCTTGCACGGACAACTACTTTTCCGCGAAATGTTTTATCTCCTTTCACGAGCCGTAGAAAATTGGGATCAGGATCAGAACAATTCCATGTGTAAGGAAATCAAGTGGGGAGAACAGGATGAGATAAAGATGACTGCATGGGAAGATGGTAAAACTGGATTCCCGTTGATTGATGCCCTGATGAGACAGCTTGAATCAACCGGATGGATGCATCATCTCGGCCGCCATGCAGTTTCCTGTTTCCTCACCCGTGGACAACTTTGGCAGCACTGGAAAAATGGGCGTGATATTTTCGACCATAAACTACTCGACAGTGACTGGGCATTAAACAACGCCAATTGGCTTTGGCTATCCGGCGTGGCTCCATTTTCCATGCCCTACTTTCGTCTATACAATCCTTGCCCGGACGGAAAATCGAGTCTCAATGTCGATGCAGTATCTGCAAACTTCATCAGGCACTGGGTTCCCGAATTAGAAAATTTTCCGGTGAAATATATTTACGAGCCCCACCTCGCACCCCTCGAGGTTCAAGAAGCATCGGAGTGCATAATTGGAGAGGACTATCCTGCACCGATGGTAAACCGGAAGGAAGTTGCCAAGGAAAATCTTGCCCGTTTCAAATCCAGCCTCGCCCAAATTTCCGCTTAGAAAAGCAGAAGATTTCCGCTCGAATCAGTCAAAGGCCCGTCTCCTTGATTCTCCTGCTCATTCATTCCAGCAAAACCTCGAATGGTGGACAAATGATCCGCTTCCTCGATTTTTTTATCCTGGCGCCAACGATGTATACGGGGAAAACGCAGAGCAACCCCTGATTTATGCCGTCCCGACCCTTGGGCACCCTCAAATGCTATTTCAAAAACAAGTTCCGGTCTCACACTTCGCACAGGACCAAACTTACCCGTTATGTTTTTCCTTATGAATAAATCAACTTTTTTGATTTCCTCATTGGATAGCCCAGAATAAGCCTTGGCCACCGTGACCAATTCACCGGAATCATTCCAGACCGCCAGCGAATAATCAGTATACAGGTTGGCTCTCTTTCCATGTCCTAGCTGGGCACTTACCACGACCATGTCTGCTAAAAAGGGATCGACTTTCCATTTGTACCAGGCTCCCTTCACTCTACCGCTTTCATAATTCGAGTCTTTTTTCTTGAGCATAAATCCTTCCACTCCCCGTTTGCGGGATTCAAGTCTCCGGTCTGCAAATTTCGCCCAGGTACTTTCCTCGACAGTCGGAGATATGCCAATCGGTAAATGATCTGGTAATTTCTGCATTAAATTTTCCAACCTTTCCCTTCTTTCAGCCATCGGAGAGTATCTCAGATCCTCCCCTTCCAATCTCAACAGGTCGTAGGCCTGAAAACAAACCGGTTCTTTTTTCTGAATGCCTGGGCCTGGATTTTTCCGGCCCAGTCTCTTTTGCAACCTCGAAAATGAGCGAACCCCGTCCCTACCCCATGCCAAAATTTCCCCATCCAGGCACAAGCCCGGTGGAAGATGAGGAAGGCACTCTAATAATTCTGGAAATGATTCACCGATCGATTCTTCTCCTCTTGACCAAAGCATACCCCCTCCTCCGGTCGTGGTGAGCAATTGGGCACGGATTCCATCCCATTTCCACTCAACCTGCCAATCACCCACTTCCCCAAGAGTTTCCACTTTGGCTTGTAGGGGAGCGGCCAGGCAGAAGGGAAAAGGCAGCCCCTTATTCTCCTCCTCATTTCCGGGGTCAAGGATATCCTGCATGGACAAATCGTCGCATGTCCAGTTTCCCGCAATCCTCTGGGCAATTATCGCCGGTTTCACCTCCGCGACCCGCGAAAGTGCTTTGCACAGGTTACCCTTGGAAACGCCCATACGAAAGCCTCCGGTAAGCAACTTATGAAAGGGAAGCATTTCCACTGATGTCAGCAGATCCCAGGTTTTCCAAAAGGATGCCTTGCGTTCTTCTGTACCCATTGCCCGGAGAGGAAGTAAACACGATCGAATCGTGTCATTGAGACTTTGAGATGAGTCTTTTGCTTCCGATGCAACCAGTAAAGAAATCGTTTCTGCCAAGTCCCCCACGCGATCATGACATTCCTCAATTAACCAGACTGGCAGGTTGGCCCGCTCGGCAAGAAAGGATCGAAGTTCGCCAGTTTTGATCGCTCCCTTGATTCGGTTGCCTGAGAGAAACCAGCATACCCAAATTGCGTCGTCTGGGGGTGCTTTCCGTAGGTACTCTTCTAAACGATCGAGTCTTTCGTTGGTTTTGGTCAAGACATCAAGGTCATGAAAAAGTGCTGCAAATTCTATCATGCCTCCTCTTCTCCACGCATACTTGCACCCGCCAACACCGAGCAATTGATTCCCTGCTCACGCAAATAACGGGTCAGGGCATCCCCGTTTCCATGAGTTACCTGAATTTCCTCAGCTCCAGTTCCTTTAATCACCTCAATCAGTCCATTCCAGTCTGCGTGGTCCGAAAGAATAAACCCACGATCAAGATTTCGCCTTCTGCGGGCACCCCGCACCGCCATCCATCCAGATGCAAATCCTTTGCGGGCCGATCGGAAATTTCGGGTCCAAGTCGAATCTTCAACTGCCGGGGGAGCAATAATCATCGAATCTTCAAATGCATAGTCCTTGCCCCGTTCAATTTTGGTGACCTGGGGCAGTTTGATTCCTGCTTGGGCATAATACTCGAGAAACGGGTAAACAGCACTGTGGACAAAAATCGGACCAATCTCTTTATTCAACCCGGCTAATACTCTTTGTGCTTTGCCCAGAGAATAGGAAAATAAAAGAGATGGTCTATTTTCACCCGAATTTTCAGCCCACCATTGATTGATCTGTTGATGAATTTCCGTTTCCGGCAACCATCGGTAAACGGGGAGCCCAAAAGTGCATTCACTGACAAACCCGTCACATTGAACAAGTTCAAACGGTTCACATGTCTGATCAGCTTGTGGCTTATAGTCTCCGCTCACCACCCACACCCGTCCCCTCACTTCAACCCGTATTTGGGCAGAACCGAGGATGTGCCCGGCGGGGTGAAAGGATACCCACGCATCTCCTATTTTCGTTCTTTTACCAAATGCTAAGCTCTCCACATGAGAATCTTTTCCTATTCTGATTTTTAGCAAAGATTTGCAGGAATCTGAACAAAGGTAGGATCGATGCCCTGGTCTTCCATGATCACTATGGGCATGGGTAATCACTGCCCGGGCAACATTTCCCCGAGGATCAATGTAAAAGTCTCCTGCCGGGCAGTATAAGCCTTCCCTTCTCAGTTCCAGTACTTCGTTTTTCAATATAAAATCTAGGATCCAAAGGTTATTGTACCCGGATTATCCCTGCTCCATCTTTTATTAAAACTAATGAACCTCATAAATTAAATCTAATAAGTAACTATTAGGTGATCTTTAAAATACAACATCTCGTTCTATTTACTGTTATGACCAAATCAGATTCAACCTCACCCAGTTCGAATAATTTAGATCCTATCGGCAGGTTCATTTCCGATCGCTCACGCATGGCCCCCCCGACTAAGGAAGAATGCGACGAATTGTTTATAAAAATGTCAGAAGGTTCTGACGAGGCTAGAAAAGAATTAATCGAACGTCATGTCCGGTTAGTAGCCTCCATTGCCCTTAAATTCCGCCAAACTTGTGTACCCATGGAAGATATCATGGCCGAAGGAATTCATGGGCTTGTGGTTGCAATGGATAAATTTGATCACACCCGTGGAATCAAACTCAGCACCTACGCAGCCTGGTGGATTCGTCAGCGCATTCAACGTTTAATTGGCAAAATGTCCAGTGCAGTGGCAGTCCCCCATGATGTTTCTCAAGGCAAAAGAAAAGAAAATCTCGTCCGTACTCAACTCCAAGTTGATTTGGGGCGCAACCCTACTGAGGACGAAGTAAATGATGTGTTGGGAAAAGACAGAAATTTATCCAACCGCGTGAAATTTGCACCCGCTAGCACTCTTTCTTTGGACGAACCCTTAGGCGAAGATTCCAATCAAACTCTTGCCGACATGATGACAGCGGAAGAAGAGGTCAATCAATCGTATCGGGAAGACGGTTCTCTGTCTGACGATATGTCCGTAGCCTTGAGTTTTCTTGATCAGCGGGAGAGAAAAGTTTTAGCCATGAGATTCGGAATTGGTCAGGATGATTCCATGAAACTCGACGAAATTGCAGATGTTCTTAATGTGTCGGGCGAAAGGGTTAGGCAATTGGAAGCACTTGGCCTGCGAAAACTACGCGCGGTGCTAATGCAAAGTGGAAAACTTGACTTTCGTCAGTTAGATAAGCTTGTTGGAAAAGATTTACGTGGTAAAACCAAAATGAGTCCCCTTGAACTTTCACTCATTTCGGACACCGCTGCGTAAATGTCATTTTCCATATCTAAGTGGGTTTGCCCACCTCCTGAGACATTCTCAGAGCCACCTACCTCCGGTGCAAGGGTAGAATGGTTTCGTTGTGTGCCTTACATTATCATACATCTATTAGTCGGTCTTGCCTTTTTTTACCCGTTCGTATGGCCCTGTGCATTGCTTTGCGTTCTTTCGTATTCGGTGAGAATGTTTGCCATCACTGCTTTTTACCATCGTTATTTTTCACACCGGGCGTTTAAGACTGGAAGAGTTGTACAATTCTTGGGTGCGTTCACTGCTTGCAGTTCCGCCCAGCGTGGTCCACTTTGGTGGGCAGCCCATCACCGCAGGCATCACCGCCATTCTGATACTGAGAAAGATATGCATTCCCCAAAAACTAATAGTCTCTTTTGGAGCCATACTTTGTGGTTCATGACTGATTATGCCGTACCCACCTTTCTCAAAGAAATCCCTGACTGGCTAAAATTTCCCGAGCTTCGTTTTATTAATCGTTATGACTGGATTCCCGTAGTTATTTGGGCCGCTTCATTCTATTTACTTGGCGAGTGGGCATGGTTTAGTGCAATCACTGGTATGACCGGTATGATGACTTTCATCTGGGGATTTATCGTCCCCACAATTATTCTCTATCACGCTACTTTCGCCGTCAACTCACTCACGCATCTCTGGGGAAAAAAAAGGTTTGATACCGGGGACGAAAGTAGGAATAATTCATGGGTTGCTCTTTTCACTTTTGGTGAGGGATGGCACAACAATCATCATTTCTTTCCAGGATCGGCCCGACAGGGGTTCTTCAAAGGGGAATTGGATTTAACTTACATCGGTCTACGAATTCTTTCAGTATTTGGTCTGGTCAGTGATCTCCGACCGGTACCCGAGTGGGTGAAAAAAAAGGCAATCGATCAGTAGTTCCACAATTCTCAACATGAGAATTGGAATTGTTGGTTCGGGAATTTCCGGCCTGATCTGTGGTTATTTACTTGGCAAAGATCATGACATTACTCTGTTTGAAGCGGACTCCAAACCGGGTGGACATGTAAACACAGTTACCACAAAAGGTGAATCGGGAACTTTTCAGGTGGACACCGGATTTATTGTCTTTAATCAAGAAAACTACCCTAATTTTGTGCGACTTCTTGAAAAATTACAGGTCGCATCTCAAAAAACCCGGATGGGGTTCTCTGTAAAATCAGACGCTACGGGTATCGAATATAACGGGGAATCAATCACCGGTTTATTCGGGCACTTACGAAATATAACAAGCCCAAGTCACTGGGGCATGGTGTTGGATATTTTAAAGTTCCATAAATTAGCAGACGATCTTTCAGATTCACATGAAACTGTAGATCAATTTATTTCACGAACCGGTCTGGGTGAC
>ERZ802830.4525-NODE-4525-length-11111-cov-10.0338_pt1 | contig 11111 bp, 9 predicted proteins | sample MGYA00345654_ERZ802830 | MGnify/ENA primary metagenome ERZ802830 (study PRJEB30503, sample SAMEA104212375) | marine metagenome | biome: Westerlies Biome; feature: [SRF] surface water layer (ENVO:00010504) within the epipelagic zone...; material: water...
GTTGAGCCTGAAAATATTGCTCTTGATGATTTTGGTGGCTAATTACTTTTGTTAAGTAGACAATTTATATCGAAGATATTTGCATTTGCTATAGGTCTATTATGTGTTTATACAGCATATGAATTCAATTCAAAATCTAATACAGTTTTAAATGGAAGTATCTATGGAACTAGCTGGAATATAACTTCATCAGATTATATTGCTGATCATCACCTTACCAAGATTAAAGAAATTTTAAATTCTATTGATTATATTGCCTCTAATTATAAAGATGACTCTGAAGTAGCACATATAAATAAAAAGCCTTTAAATACAAAACTTAAAATCTCATCAGATTTAGAATTTTTGATTAGTACTGCAAATACAATCTCAAAACAAACTAATGGTTTATATGATATTACTCTAGGAAAAATATCTGCATCCAAAGGTTTTGCTCCAAATTTTGATGAAGATCTTACTACTAACTTAAGTCAATTAGATAATAAATTTGATATTGAAAATAATAACTTAATTAAATATGAAGATTTTTGGTTTGATCTATCTTCAATTGCTAAGGGTTATGCAGTTCAAAAAATTCATGATTATTTAAAAAAACAAAATTTAAATAATCATCTCATTGATATAGGTGGCGAAATAATTATAAGTGGAATGAATAGAGGCGATCCTTGGAAGGTGGGTATACAAAATCCAGATAAACCTAACAATAACATTATTACTACTATTTCAAATAGAGATCTTCCATTTATAGCTATTGCCACATCTGGTGAATATAGAAATTATAGATATGTTAATGGCGAAATTATTACTCATACAATAAATCCAAACACTAATAAGTCTATTGATATAACTCATAAATCTATCACCGTAATTTCAATTAATTCTGCAACTCGAGCAGATGCATATGCAACCGCTTTAAATGTTATGGGTTACAAGGAGGGAATGAAATTTGCAAATAAATACGAAATACCTGCAATGTACATAATAAATAATAATGATGAATTAAAGTTAATTAAATCTCAGAAGTGGTATGATCTGCAATTATGATTGAGATAATATTAGGAGTCTTATTATTATTTACCTCTTTTGCTTTACTGGCGATTGGTGTAATTGCTAACAATAAGCCTATCGCAGGCTCTTGTGGCGGCATAGCTAATATGGATGATGGTACTCCATGTCAAATATGCGGCAGAACTGAAAACACCTGTAAAAGTTAATCTATTTTTAAATTAGTTAAAATTGATTCATAGTATTATCTTTACCGGAAGCTTTTAAAGCAGCTTCACCAGCAAAATATTCTTTATGGTCATCTCCCATATCTGAACCAGCCATATTCTGATGTTTTACACATGCAATACCTTCCCTAATTTCTTTCCTTTGCACACCAGCTACATAACCTAACATACCTTGATCACCAAAATATTCTTTTGCAAGATTATCAGTTGATAGCGCAGCTGTATGATAAGTAGGTAATGTAATTAGATGGTGGAATATTCCTGCCTCCCTTGCAGCATCTGCTTGAAAAGTTCTAATTTTATTATCAGCTTCTATAGAAAGATCTGAATTATCATAGCTTTCATTCATAAGATCGGCTCTATCATAATTAGATAAATCTTTACCTTCACTTTCCCATACATCATAGACCTGTTGTCTAAAATTTAATGTCCAATTAAATGAAGGGCTATTGTTATAGACTAATTTAGCATTAGGAATAACTTTTTTTATTTCTTTCATCATAGAGCCAATTTGATCAATATGTGGTTTTTCAGTTTCTATCCATATTAAATCAGCTCCATTTTGAAGACTGGTTATAGAGTCCAATATACATCTTGCTTCACCGGTTCCATCTTTAAATCTATAGAGATTACTTGGAAGTCTTTTTGGTCTAACTAATTTTCCATCTTGATTTATAAGTACATCACCATGATTCATATCATTATTAGAGACTTCTTCAACATCTAAAAAGGAGTTATATTGATCTCCCAAATCACCTTTTTCTCTGGTAACTGCAATTTGCTTTGTAAGACCTGCACCAAGTGAGTCAGTTCTTGCAACAATAACTCCATCATCAACACCAAGCTCCAAGAACGCATATCTAACGGCATTAATTTTTGCTAAAAAATCAGCGTGTGGAACAGTTACCTTTCCATCTTGATGGCCGCACTGTTTTTCATCAGAGACTTGATTTTCAATTTGTATACAACAAGCACCAGCTTCAATCATTTGTTTTGCCATAAGATAAGTTGCTTCAGCATTACCAAATCCTGCATCGATATCTGCAATAATTGGCACAACATGAGTTTCAAAACTATCAATTTTATTTTGAACATCAGCCTTTGCATCTCCTTCAGCAGCATCCAATTCTCTAAAAAGACCGCCTAACTCTCTTGCATCAGCCTGTCTTAGAAAAGTATAAAGTTCTTCAATTAGGCTAGCTACTGAAGTTTTTTCATGCATAGATTGATCTGGAAGTGGCCCAAAATCTGATCTTAAAGCTGCAATCATCCATCCTGATAAATAAAGATATTTTTTATTATTTGTACCAAAATGTTTTTTAATTGAAATCATTTTTTGCTGACCTATAAATCCATGCCAACAACCAAGCGACTGTGTATATAAGCTTGAATCATTATCATATTGATCCATATCTTTACGCATAATAGACGATGTATATTTTGCTATATCAATACCTGTTTTAAAACGGTTTTGAAGTCGCATACGTGCTACATAATTTGGATCGATGGCACTCCATGAATCATTATTCATTGAAGAAACATCCTTTGCTTTATTAACTTCATTATTAAGATTAGACATGATTAATTAACTCCCACTTATTAATATGTAGTGTAGTTAAATTTAATTGTAATTAATTGTCAAATCTATTTAAAAACACTTCAGTTAAAGTATTTTTTAAAGAGTTATTATGTAGTTTTACTACAAAAAATTTATTATTTTATGATTTAGCTAAAAAATTTGCTAATCCAGTATATGTATATGGTGACAGTTTCAAAAGCTTTTCTTTTGAATCAGAGGTTATATTTAATGACTTAACAAAGTCTATATATTCATCTTTGGTAATTGAAGAACCTCTTGAGAGATCTTTTAATTGTTCATATGCATCTGGAATGCCTTCATATCTCATTATTGTTTGAACTGCTTCGGTTAGAACTTCCCAATTTTGATTCAGTTCACTTTCCAATTTATCTAAATTAGGAGTTAGTTTATTTAAACCCTTTATAAGACTTGAAATTGCAAGTGCTGAATAACCAAAACCAAGACCAACATTTCTTAGAACTGTCGAATCAGATAGATCTCTTTGCATTCTAGATTTTTGAAGTTTTGATGCAAAAAACTCTAATAAACTATTTGCAATGCCAAGATTGCCTTCTGAATTCTCAAAATCAATCGGATTAACTTTATGAGGCATAGTTGATGAACCAACTTCACCTTTAAGAAGTTTAAGTTTAAAAATATCGTTTGTTATATACATCCAAATATCTTGATCTAAATCAATCATTATATTATTGATTCTAGATATATTATGACAAAGCTCAGCTATCCAATCATGGGGCTCAATTTGAGTTGTTAATAGATTTTGCTTTACACCATATTGTTTTATAAATTGATTAGATACTTTTGGCCAATTAATAGAATCATCCACTAAATTAAAAGTATGAAAATTACCAGTTGCGCCAGACCATTTTGCTAAGGGATATATTAATTTTAAGGAATTGATTTGCGCATCTATACGAGAATGGAAAACTTTTATTTCTTTACCTAAAGTTGAAGGAGAGGCTGGTTGACCATGAGTTCTAGCTAATAGAGGAATAACAGACCACTGTTTAGATTTTTTCGCTAATAAAGCTTGTAATGATTTTAGATTATTTAAATGGTCGTTAATTCCACTTTTTATAATTACAGCATAACTTAACGAATTTAGATCCTCACTAGTTAGTCCAAAATGAATTAAGTTAATGTATTTACTTAAAATCCTATCTTTTAGAAAAAAATCTCGTATATAGTATTCAACAGCTTTAACATCATGGTTTGTTTTTAACTCTATCTTTTTAATGGCTAATACAGATTTTTCATTAAAACTGTTTTTAAAATTTAAAATTTTCTTTAAGGAGTTATTTGAAATATTCGGAAATTTTTTTGGAAGCTTTTTACATAAATAAATTAACCAATCAATTTCAATTTCAAATCTTATTTTAATTAAGTTTGCTTCTGAAAAAATAAGCCTAGTAGATTCAATCTTAGCTGCATATCTACTATCTAAAGGAGAAATATTGTCATGCAGTTTTGTCATAGTATATGTATATTTATTTAAATGTTTTAGCAATAATTCCACCGCCAAGACATATATCGTTATTATAAAGTACAGCCGACTGTCCTGGTGCAATAGCTCTTATTTTTTTTGAAAAATTAATTAAAAATCCATTATTATTTTTAGCAACGGAGCATTGAACAGGTTTATGTTGATGTCTAACTTGAACAAAGCAATCATATGGATATGCAGGCTCTTTATTATTTATATAATTGATTTCCTCAAGCCAAAGTGAAGAATTCATAAGCAAACTATTGTTTACACCCTGACAAACGCTTATTTCATTATTCTTAATGTCCTTTTTAAAGACATACCAAGGTAGTTCATCTCGACCCTTAACACCTCCAATATTTAAACCTTGTCTTTGACCTTCAGTATATAAAATTGATCCTTGATGTTCACCAATAACGCATCCATTTTCATCTTTAATTTTACCCTTTCTAAATGTTATAAATTTATTTAAAAAATCTTTTAAATTTCTTTCACCAATAAAACATATTCCTACCGAATCTTTTTTATCCGCAATAGGTAATTTATGCTGTTTCGCAATCTTCCTAACTTCATTTTTTGTATATTTTGAAAGAGGAAAGATGCATTTTTTAAATTCGTTCTCCTTAACTTCATGTAAGAAATATGTTTGATCCTTGTCAAGATCAATCGCTCTAGTTAAATATGTAGAATCATTTATTATTTTTAAATTAGCATAGTGACCAGTTGCAATTAAATCAGCTCCAATTTTTATTGCATAATCTAGAAATGATTTAAACTTAATTTCTCTATTACATAAAATATCAGGATTAGGCGTTCTGCCTTTTTCATGCTCACTTAAAAATTCTTTAAAGACTCTATCCCAATACTCATCTGCAAAATTTGCTCTATGGAGAGGAATATCTAACAAATCACATACTTTAGATGCGTCCTTAAAATCAATTTCCGAAGTGCATTCTTCACCAGCTTCTGTTTGCCAATTTTGCATGAACAAACCTTTTACTTTATATCCTTGCTCTTTTAAAAGTAGAGCAGCCACAGATGAATCAACACCTCCTGACATACCTACTATTATTGTTTTATTTGTATTCATATTTTGCATGATAAGGTAAAAAAAATATTTCAATTAGAGTATAATCATCACCCGCTTATCTATTATAAAGCTTTAATAAAATAAGGAACTATAAATGGCATATAAAAATATCAAAGTACCTAAAACAGGTTCAAAAATTTCCATTAAAGATGGCATTTTAACTGTTCCAGATAATCCTATTATTCCATTTATAGAAGGTGATGGTATAGGTGTAGATATAACTCCAGCAATGATAGATGTAGTTAATAATGCGGTAGAAAAAGCTTATAAAGGCGATAAAAAAATTGAGTGGATGGAAGTCTACTGTGGTGAAAAATCAACAAATGTGTACTCAAAAGATACTTGGCTACCTGATGAAACTATTGAAGCGTTAAGAGAGTACGTTGTGAGTATAAAAGGTCCTTTAACAACACCAATCGGTGGAGGTATTAGATCTTTAAATGTTTCTTTAAGACAAATATTAGATTTATATGTATGTTTAAGACCAATTCGATATTTTTCTGGAGTACCTAGCCCAGTAAAAAATCCTGCTGATGTTGATATGGTTATTTTTAGAGAAAATTCTGAAGATATATACGCAGGAATAGAATTTCAGTCACAAAGCGATGAAGCAAAACAGCTAATAAAAATTCTTCAAGATCAGTTTAAAACTACACAGATACGTTTTCCTGATACAGCCGGGCTTGGAGTTAAGCCAATATCCGAAGAGGGTACTAAAAGACTTGTAAAACAAGCTTTTGATTATGCTATAACAAATGATAGATCTTCTGTAACGCTTGTTCATAAAGGTAATATTATGAAATATACCGAGGGTGCTTTTATGGAATGGGGTTATGAGTTGGCACAAACAGATTATGCTGGCAATGAACTTGATGGTGGACCTTGGCATGCTATTAAAAATCCAAATAATGGAAAAACAATTATTATAAAAGATGTTATTTGTGATGCTTTTCTTCAGCAAATACTTACTAGACCAAAAGAATATGATGTAATTGCAACAATGAACCTTAATGGAGATTATATTTCTGATGCATTAGCTGCATGTGTTGGAGGTATTGGAATTGCTCCAGGTGCAAATATAGGTGATGAGTGTGCAGTTTTTGAAGCTACTCATGGAACAGCTCCTAAATATGCGGGACAAGATAAAGTAAATCCTGGTTCTTTGATTCTTTCTGCCGAGATGATGTTGAGGCATCTAGGCTGGACTGAAGCAGCAGATTTAATTATAAAATCTATGGAAGGGGCTATAGGCGACAGAATGGTTACATATGATTTTGAAAGATTAATGGATAAAGCAAATTTAAAATCCTGTTCTGAATTTGCTGATGAAATGATTAAAAGGATGTGATTAAGCTTAATTCATCAAAAGATAATGAACTAGATCACTCAAGTGGGACTGTAGTTTTAGAAGAAGATCCACAAGTAAAAGAACCACCAATGTACCAAGTTGTTTTATTAAACGATGATTACACACCGATGGAATTTGTTGTTTACATACTTCAATATATATTTAATCATGAACATGAAAAAGCAACACAAATAATGATGGCGGTTCATTCAAGAGGAAAGGGTGTTTGTGGTATATTCCCTAAAGAGATAGCAGAAATGAAATCACATGAAATTATTAAAATGGCCCAAGCCCATGAACATCCTCTTATGAGTGAAATTGAACCTTTAACTGATTAATTATGTTTAGCAAGGAATTAGAACAATCAATAGCATCCCTCTTTGATCAAGCTCAAGAAAAAAATATTCAATATATAACAATTGAGCATCTACTTTTAATGATTTTAAATGATTTTGATGTATCTGATGCACTGCAAAGCTTAAAAGTTAATAAGGATAAGTTAAAAAATGATATAGAAGAGTATCTTCAAGATACAACTATTTTAAAAACAGACGAGACTAAACCTGTACAACCAACTTTAGGATTTCAACGAGTTCTTCAAAGAGCTGTTTTCCATATTCAATCGTCAGGAAAAGGTGTTGTAAAACCTATTAATATTCTTGTTGCAATATTTTCTGAAAAAGAAAGCCATGCTGTATTTCTATTATCTAAAAGCGGAGTTTCTAGATTAGATATTGTTTCTTATATATCTCACGGCCCAGATAATACAGAAACCCCAAACAAATCATCTGCTAATAATGATTCTGAGATAAAAGATGAGAATTCAAAAACCGATTCAAATGAATTTCTTATAAATTTAAATAACCTTGCTATAGATAATAAAATAGAAAAACTAATTGGAAGAGAAAATGAGATTGCTAGGATGATCCAAATTTTAGCAAGACGTACGAAAAATAACCCCTTATTGGTAGGTGAATCAGGAGTCGGAAAAACTGCAATAGCGGAAGGTGTTGCCTTACAGATTATTTCAAAACAAGTTCCTGAAATACTACATAATTCAATAGTTTATGCATTAGATATTGCTGCACTAATTGCTGGCACTAAATATCGTGGAGATTTTGAAAAAAGATTAAAAAGTGTTTTAAATTTTTTAGACAATGACGATAAATCTATTTTATTTATTGATGAGATTCATACAATTATTGGAGCTGGATCAGCATCTGGTGGATCTATGGATGTTTCTAATCTTCTTAAACCTGCTTTAGCTAAAGGGACTATTAGATGTATAGGATCAACAACATTTCAAGAATTTAGAGGAATATTTAATCAAAACCAAGCATTATCAAGAAGATTTCAAAAAATTGATGTCACAGAACCATCTTTTGATGAATGTGTAGAGATATTAAACGGTATAAAGCCTAATTATGAAGATTATCATAATGTTAAGTTTTCAGATGAATCAATTAAATCTGCTGTTGAATTATCTTCAAAATATATAAATGATAAATTCCTTCCTGACAAGGCTATAGATGTAATAGATGAAACTGGTGCATCTTTAAATATAGCAAGAAAAAATGATAAAAAAATTACTGTAAAACAAAAGGATATAGAAGAAACAATTTCAAAAATTACAAAGATCCCAGAACAGTCAATTACAACAACCGATAAAAAGAATTTAAAAAATATAGAGCAAGATTTAAAGAGAGTTATCTTTGGTCAAGATATTGCTGTGGAAACACTTAGTAGTGCAATTAAACTATCGAGGGTTGGACTAAGAGATGATAATAAAACTATAGGCTCATTTTTATTTACCGGTCCTACAGGTGTAGGAAAAACTGAAATTTCTAAGCAATTAGCAAATGTTCTAGGTGTTGAATTAATTAGATTTGATATGTCTGAATATATGGAACGACATACCGTATCAAGACTTATTGGTGCACCTCCTGGTTATGTTGGATTTGACCAGGGAGGGCTTTTAACTGAAGCAGTTGTTAAGCAACCTTATTCAGTTGTTTTGCTTGATGAAATAGAGAAAGCTCATCCTGATATTTTTAATATTCTATTACAAGTAATGGATGCTGGTGTTCTTACTGATAATAACGGTAGAAAAGCTGATTTCAGAAACGTAATACTTATTATGACTACCAATGTTGGAGCTGAGATGCTCTCAAAAAGAAATATTGGGTTTAGTGATCAATCTAATGAATCTGATGCTATGAATAGTCTTAATAGGTTATTCTCACCTGAGTTTAGAAATAGACTAGATGAGATTATCCAATTTGATTATTTAAATAAAGAAATAATATTATCTGTTGTTGATAAATTCCTTATAAGACTTCAAGCTCAATTAGATAAAAGAAATGTTGAATTAGAAATATCAAAAGCTGTTATTAATTGGATAGCAGAAAATGGCTATGATAAAGATATGGGGGCAAGGCCTATGGAAAGGTTTATTGCATCTAATATTAAAAAGCCACTAGTAGATAAACTTCTTTTTGGCGACTTAAAGGCTGGAGGTTTGATAAAAATAGATATGGTAAACGGGTCTTTAAAATTTATTGAGAAAAAGTCAAAGGTAAAAGCTTAACTACCTGCCTCTAAACGTAATTCTACCTTTTGTTAAATCATATGGCGTCATTTCAACTTTAACTTTGTCACCAGTTAATATACGAATATAGTGTTTACGCATTTTTCCTGAAATATGCGCAGTTATAATATGATCATTTTCAAGTTTTACTTTAAATGTTGTATTAGGGAGGGTTTCAATTACTTCGCCCTCAAATTCTAAATTATCTTCTTTAGCCATGTGTTGTATTCTACATGATTTAGATGTTTTTTTGATACAATTTAATTATGAAAAATAAACTCTACTTAACTTTATGCTTAATCTTTATTTCTGGTTGTGGTGGAGGTGGTGGCGCAGCAGCTTTTGCCCTATTAATCGGTGAGCTTGGGAATCTTTCAACAAATGAAGATACTACATTAAACGGGAATCTATCAGCATCTACAAATTATAACTCTGAAATTAGTTACACAATTTCATCATCGCCATCAAACGGACAGGCTTTAGTATCAACTAATGGATCATTTGAATATGTACCTAATCAAGATTATTTTGGCTCAGATTTATTTGTGATAAGAGTAACTGCAACACGAAAAGATTCAAATAATAATACTGTTGGAACACCTATTAATAAGACGCAGCCAATAAATATTACTGTTAATCCTGTTAATGATGCGCCTGTATTAACCTTACTTGATGAATTTACAGATTTTAATAATACCAATATTATTTTTGATGATTTGATGAATGTAAACATAACTGTTTCAGATGTTGATAATTCAATTAATGAATTAGATTTTTATGGAAAATTTGATACTGAAACTGTTAATGGTACACATGGTAGTGGTGTGAATTCTGATTATGTAACTATTGATTTTAGCAATCTAAATAATGCAGGGCTTCAAACCATGAGTATGTGTGTTTCAGATGGTGCAATTGAAACTTGTGCCGGAAGTATAGAGTCTTATTTTGTATCCAATAAACAAATTCAAACAGTTGATTACAATTGCGATGATAGCGGAGAGAACTGCTCTCAATCTAATCAACATTTATATTATTTAGTTGGCAGTCCTGATTCATCAGCTAGAACAAATTATATATTTATTGGAGACCAGTTAACTGGTACAGAAGACAGAGATGAATTTAGATTAAGATTAGCTGAATCAGTCAATTTATTAGTTGAAACGGATGCAGTAGATGTTGTTAATGGTTACTTTAATATCATAGTTTTAGAAGAAGTTGATTTAAGTGGTGTTTCAATCTTTGATATTGCTATTGGTTGTTACTCTGACTGGGATCCTAATATTTATTGTATTGGTGAAGTTGATAGGGGGCTTATCACAGAAATTATGCCCACATGGACCGTTGCATCATTTTTAACAACAATATCTGGCAGAGGCGTTGCTCAAGGTTCAGTAAATATTCAAGGTTTATCTAGCAGAACAAGAGAAGTTGTAATGCATGAACTTGGTCACTCTCATGGTTTTATGGGTGATGAATATGATTCAGGTGGAGAAAGAACTTTTCCAGATTATTATGCTGATTTCCCAATGAATACAACAACTGTTCAGGACCCTCAACTAGTTAAATGGAGTCATCATATTGATGATATGAGTTATGTCCCTGGTGTAGATTATGACGTTTGTTATAACTATTCTGATGGTTCTATTTATTATAGAGACGAATTAACTTATGAAGAATGTGAATGTTATTATAATCAATATCCTGATTCTGAAGATTATCCCGGTACTAATGAGGATGATAGTTGTAAAACTAAAATAGGTCTTTTAGAAGG
>ERZ802830.4527-NODE-4527-length-11105-cov-6.31611_pt1 | contig 11105 bp, 6 predicted proteins | sample MGYA00345654_ERZ802830 | MGnify/ENA primary metagenome ERZ802830 (study PRJEB30503, sample SAMEA104212375) | marine metagenome | biome: Westerlies Biome; feature: [SRF] surface water layer (ENVO:00010504) within the epipelagic zone...; material: water...
GTTGTTTGTGATGTGCGCCCCCCATCATTGATCTTGAGTTGCACAAGAGCATCTTCCTGATATTGAAAGCACACCGATTCAGCATCCTGTCCAACGCTGCCTCAAGCTTCCTTACTTCGGTATTACTGATAACCAATGAATGATTCTGTATCAGGATCGAACCGGGCGATGCAAACTTTGGCTTGATTTACATTTGAATCTATTTGTTCAGCGTTGCCACCTTCGACAGTAACCCAAATAAATCCTTGAGAGCCCTAAAAATTAGTAGTTGGAAGAGTATTTCCATCGAAATCAAGTCCAGTAATTTAATACTCATTCAGCAAACTATCCGTCAATCGTAGATTTAAGGCGCGTCCAGAAAGAGACCACAAAACCTTCATAATGTAAAGCATGGTTAGGCTTGGCTGATCATCAACAAACATGAAAGAGAAATAAAACCTAGAGCAATAAGATAAGAGTTATCATTTAATCAAAGTAAGTCTTCGGCTCAATAAGCAGTGGAACAAATAACGATAAATATCGACAACTACGCCAACAAATCAAATCCTACAAATGGAGGCCAGCAACCTTGAAAAGATCTATCCCTCGAGGAAGCATGACAGCTAGCTAATCCAACAAGCAAATCCTATAAATAAGCAAGAATTAGGACAAAACAGATATATTTACACAACGAAATTCAAGAAATGAAGGATGCATTAAAAGAATAAGAATACTATAGCTATTAATATTGCTATTTATAGAAATCATAATAAATTGAAGTGATATCAGATGCTGAATAACGATAAAGCTGTGACAGATTAATATTATACTTAAGTCTAGAATTAATATTATTAATAACTGCTTGACTGTACAATTGAGTTGTTTGAACTAATGTAGTGATGTCAGATACACCATAATTAAATCGTACTTCGGAAACTTCAAGGGCTTTTTTTGCCGCTTCAAGTGCTTCTTGCGCTACAATGATAGAACTTGTAGAAGCTAAAAAACTTGTATATGCCGACCTTACTTCAGATATAGCTGAAACTTCAGAATTCATAGCATTATTTTCAGATTGTTCTTCAAGTTTCTGGTACTTTTTGTTTTGAAAATAGTTTGACCCACCATCAAAGAATTTCCATGAAGCAGATATTCCATAGGAAGCACCTGAGGATTCAGTAGCACTACTAAATGGGTCTGAGATTGATGTATCAACAGCATTAAGCCCCCATCTCCTAGAAAATGTAGAAGAGCCAAAGAGTGCAAATACAGGAAGATATTGAGATAAATAATATTTTGAAAAACTTTTATTCGAATTTGCAAGATTTAAATGATACATAATTTCCTCGCGAGATTCCTTCGCTTTTGTAATAGTATCATCAAGAGAAAGAGTCCACTCTCCTTGAACGTCTAGTTGTGAATTAGGTAAAAACAATGTACCCTCTGGATAACCAATTGAGGCGCTAAAATCTGAACTATACCTAAAGTAAGAATCATAATATGAAATAAGGTCATTAATAAGGGAATAAAGCTGAGTTTTTGATTGATTTAATGAGCCGGAATCGATCAACCTATTGTCATACCTTTCAATCATTTTTTCATACTGCCTATAGTTAATTTTAACAATCTCTTCATAGGCATTAATTAGTTCGAGCGAAGACTGGAGTTGATAATAATATTGCTGTACTTCAAATACTTGTTGCCTAGCAGAAGATGCATACAGATACTGATAAGCTCTAAGCCTTGAATGTGAACTGTTGATTAAAGGTTGCCTAGAGGGATCTAAAAATGTCCAAGTCATACTTAATCCTGACCCAAGACTATAATTTTCCGAATAATTTCTATTTTCAACCCCTTCGGTTGTCAATGTAGCTGTTAATGGATCTAAAATTTGTTCCTTTGTGTAATTAGTTGTATCTAGAAAAGTCTTTGAATAATTTGTAGATGTAATTTGGAATGTTGGAAGCCACAATGATTGTTGAGATTTAAAATCATAAAGCTGTGATGTAATTTGATCACGAAGTGCAGAAAGCTTAGGATGGATTTCAATAGATGTATTGATGGCATCAATTAGAGATATACCTTGAGCTTCGGAATTAAGTAAACGACTATAGCTCTTAAGTCTCTCCATACTACTACTAATAATTTCATTTGAATAAGGCAGAGATTCTGTCTGATCACTAGAGACTTCATTTTTAGTCAATGAATCGGCAAAAACTGAAGCCGGTGAAATGCCAATTAATAATATTGCCAATAACGAGGAGAATCGTTCCAAGGGTAAAGGAAAGAATAGATAAATTATTATGGTTAAAAAATTAATAAAAGCAAAGAACAGCATAAAAAGTTTACCAAAAAGATAAAAAAATAAAAAAGAAGTCAAATATATGCTCAAATTGTCCCTAAATTTAGAGAAGACTAATGTTGTTCAATGCCAAAAAACATCTTTAGAGCAGAAGCACTAGAAAAAAAAAGATCTGGAGATTCAAATGAAAACAAACCTGTTGGAATTTTAAGACTCCCCTCTAAGGCATTATTAGTCTTTACAATATCTTCTGCCCTGATAGGTTTAGCCTGGGCAGCAACTGCAGTTATTCCACTTCAAAAAAGTGGTAAAGCAGTCGTCATTGATATTAATAATCAAATCAGTAAATCATCTGGAGGAGGAGGTCGTATAGTAATTAAGACGAAGGATTACTGGGGGCAATATGATGATGTCTATAAATTATGTTGGAGGATCATAAATGAGCCACGGTTTTCATTAAATCCTGATCAAATTGAAGAGTTTACGTATAAGCTTTTAGATATGACTGATATCAATAGATTAACAGATGCCAAGGATGCATTTCCAACTCAAATTGCTTTAGATATGATTTCTAACCATGAACTGTTTGTAAGGGCAGGACAACCACTGGCGATCGTCTTTGATGATCAAAGTAGGCAATCATTGATTAAATCAATTAGAGAGAACACTTCAGATCTTGACAGTGGAATTGCAGAAGAGGCTCTAAATTCAACTGTTAGAAATAGATATGGTTTAATTAGAGACGAACAAACCAAACTTGTTGATATTTACAATAAGCTCGAAAAAAGACGAGTTGTTTCTCAGCCTGATTTAATCAACCAGAAGAGTTCTCAAGCACAATATACCTCTCAAGTTGTACAAGCAGAGTCAAATCTAATCAACGCAAAGAACAAACAACGTACTGCGACAAGAGCCTTAATGCTCGCATTATCAGAATTCATCTCCAAAACTTTTGTGTTCGCAGAAGTCGATGGATGGATTATAAATCTGAAGGTAAAACAGGGAAATTTAATTCAACCGGGCGAAGATTTTCTTGTTATGGAACGCAGTAAATCAATTGATGGTCTACCGAATGTTATTGCAGGTCTTGTCGATGCTGCAACAACTAACTTTGTCAAAGTAGGGAATAGAGTAGTAGCAACCCCATCAGGAATTGATAAAGCAGAATTTGGTGGAATGACGGGTACTATTAAAACTCTCATACCATTTGGAGAAACATCTGGATCTTTGAGTAATATCATAGGAATACAATCATTGGCTGATCAAACGTCTGCCGCCTTGAGAAATCCTAATCTCGTTTTAATTGAGATGGACAAGACAATTGATGATCAGTATAAATGGACAACATCTCGGAAACCAGCTCGTCTTACACGGCGAGGTGATCTTCTTGATTTGTCAATAACCACAGAAGGTAAAACACCCCTTCAACTAGTCATACCTTGGCTAAAAGGTGTAGTTGGTCTTGAAGGACCAACTACTTTTAATGCAACTAATCAGAGCTGAGAATAATGAAAGTTAATACCCCCACCATGCTCCAGTATGAAGCAACGGAATGCGGAGCTGCCTCACTTGGAATGATACTTGGCTATTACGGTAAATTTTGTAAGTTGACTGATTTACGAGATGCTTGTGGAATCAATAGAGATGGATCATCGGCTTCTAAGGTTGTTAAAGCAGCTAGAGAATATGATTTAGATGCTAAAGGTTTCAAGTATAGTCTCGAAGAGCTGTTTGAAATAAAACCCCCATTTATTATATTTTGGAAGTTTTATCATTTTTTAGTAGTTGAAGGATATGATTTACAAAAGGGTCTTGTCTATGTAAATGATCCTGCAGAAGGTAAATACTCTGTAATTATGGAGGAATTTAAAACTTCTTATACTGGGGTGACTTTAGTAATGCGCCCTGCGGCTCAATTTAAAAAAGGTGGAAAACTTGAGACAGTCTGGCCTAAGTTAATCTCATCACTAGATTCTTTTCCCTTAAGTTTAGGTCTTATTCTTGCCTTAGGTGTAATTGGCGTTATTCCTCAGTTATTTATAGCTGGCCTTGCCTCTCAATTCACTAATTCGTTTCTAAGCCAGCAGATGGCTTATTTTGGTGTGCCAATCATATGGCTAAGCTTACTATCTGTTTTGCTATTAATATTATTTCAGAGCCTCAATAAACTAATTCTAAGAAGAATACAGTACGTATTAACCAAACGTATTTCAACAAACCTATTCGTCAAACTATTTAAAACAAGCTTTGGATTTTTTGTGCAAAGAGCTTCAGGAGAAGTTGCTACGAGATTACTGCTCGGACTAACTCTATCAAGTTCTTTGATATCTGGAATACTTACTTATGCAATTACATTGATTTCAGCGATTGTAGTATTAATCTTTACTGCATACATTAACTTTACTCTTACAGCGATCACTTTATTTGTTATTGCATTGAATATAGGGTATAGCTATTTCTTTACCGAATCTAGAAAGGATGACAACAAAAAGTTTTCCCGCCAACAGGGTAAGGTTCAAGGAAGAGGTTTAGTCTCCTTGAGTAATATGCAAATGATCAAATCTTGTGGTCTTGAAACTGAGGAACTTAATAAATGGATGACTGAATATGTATCCTTCAACGAACAACAGCAATTACTTGGTGAGCAATCTGGAATCTTTAGTACATTCGCAATAACTTCGAAATTTTTTCTAAATATATCAATATTGATAGTTGGCGGTATTCAAATTTTGAATGGTAATTTTACACTTGGAGGTCTTTTAGCTTTTCAATTCTTACAGCCAGTAATTCAAGGCCCTATTGGTGGTATCTCTGGGTTTGCTAGTCAATTACAATCACTGGATGGATTATTTGGAAGAGTAGAAGATCTAACACTAGAACCCGATTTAGAAACTGTTACTAGTTTGAACCTCAATATACAAAGATCTCCTGATCAAGATAAAACAAAACCATTATCATCCGATGAGTCAGTTCCTATATTATCGATTAAAAATATGAATTTTTCCTTTGGAACTAAATCTAATAACTTCTTTGAAAACTTTAATCTAGACTTATATAGTGGAGAATCATTAGCCATTGTAGGAGGAAGCGGTTCAGGTAAATCTACTTTGATTAAAATAATCGCAAGACTTTTCGAACCAACTGGGGGAGAAATCCTTTACAAGGGTAAAACCCGAGATCAATTTGGTTATCGTGAATTTTCAAAATTCCTTTCATATGTCACCCAAGATATTTTTATCTTTGACTCAAGCTTTAAGAATAATATAACGTTGTGGGATTCTGATATAGCTCAAATGCAAGTTGAAAAGAGTACTCACTTAGCAGAACTAGATGATGTTATTCATCAACACCCAGATTCATATAATTACCGACTTGGCGCAGGGGGCTCTGGTTTGAGTGGTGGACAAAAACAACGGGTAGCTATTGCACGCTCTCTAGCTCGGAATCCAGAACTGATTCTCTTGGATGAAGCGACAAGTGCCTTAGATAATGAAACAGAGAAAAAAGTTGTAGACAATATCTTTGATGAAAAAATTACGATGATTTCTATATCACATAGGCTATACGCAGCAATGAAAAGTAAGTATATTTTAGTATTAGAAAATGGTGTCCCCGTTGAGTTTGGTGACCCACAAGATTTGATTAGCCAGAAAAACTACTTTTACAATCTCTATACAGCTGAAAACTCCTCATCATCAAACTCATGACTTCACCAATCAGCAATCAACTTCTCGATGACATTTACAGTGTTGCAGAGGATCTTAACCTTGACAATCATAATCCTAATACATATACAGACATTGAATCAAGAATAATTGGAACACTCACCTCTATCTTCTTTAATAAAAATCCAATACTTGACTTTGAATCAAATTTAACGCTTCAAGATAAGCTTATATTTAATGGCATTCATTTGAGAAAAATTGAAATCTCAAGTTACTACAGCCTTTTACTTTCTAAGAAGTCTATTAATATTTTATTGCGATTTAATGATGATACTTATAAGATTTTATTACCCAAAAGAGGCCGAGAGAGAGTTTATGACCCTCAAAATAATTCAATGTATGAGGAAAGACTTCGCTCTTCTCTTAAAGAATTATCAATTGTAGAATCTTTCGAATTATATCCCCAATTAGGATATAAAGTCACCAATCCTTTTCAAATATTAAACTTTTCATTTGGTCGATACTTTGGGGTGATAATTGGGGTAATAATAGTATCATTAATATTGATGGTATTCAATCTTGTTCAACCTATCATTACACAGTTTATAACCCAAACTGCGATCCCAACAAGCGATCAGAATGTTTTGTATGAAGCCATCATACCAGCTATTTTAATTGGTTTGGTTTCAGGTGGATTTAGGTATTTTCAATCATTAATTACATTACGCCTGGAAACCGAAGTAGATTTAAACCTTCAAACAGCTGTTTGGGAGAGAACATTTAAATTACCGCTCAATTTTATATCTGAATACACTTCTGGCGATTTAAACTCACGAATTCAATCAATTTCTACACTTAGACAGCTATTGGGAAATCAATCTACAACCCTTTTTATCAGCTTCATATTTTCGTTTGTTTATTTTATTGTAATGTATATAGCTGATTCAAATCTTACCTGGCTTGCACTTATTGTAACTTTGGTCACTATAATTCTAACATCTTTCTCTGTTTATAAACAAGCAATATATCAATGGCCTTTGCTGCAAAAACAGTCGGATTTAACAAGTTTTGCATTTGAATCTGTAAATGGAGTTGCACAGATTAGAACAACAGAAACAGAGCCTTATATTTTATCTAACTGGGCACGGAAGATTGCCGAACTTTCTGATTTACAAAGGACTTATACTTATTGGCAAGATGTAATTGAAATTATATCTCAGTCTGTACAACCTGTAGGAGCTTTAGTCCTTTTCACTGCCGTTGTTACTAATTTAATTAACTCATCATCTTCTGTCGTAGAGGTTTATGCAACTTTAGCAATGTTCTTTCCATTCTATTCTGCTTATTCCGCTTTTAATCAAAATATGAATCAGGTATTTACGACTGTTGCAAATGTAGCCGGTGCAGCTATTGTTAACTGGAGGCGTGCTCAACCAGTTCTTTTCGCTGAGCAAGAAATAGGTTATGCACCTGATGCAATCGTAAAAGATATAAATGGATCTGTTCAGTTTAAAAATATTCATTTCTCATTTAAAGGAGCTCAATCACCCATATTTGAAGATGTTTCTTTTGATGTTCCTGCTGGTAGCTTCACCGCAATTACTGGTCCATCCGGCTCTGGTAAATCAACATTACTCTCTCTTTTATTAGGTTTTAACTCCCCACAAATTGGAACATGCCAAGTTGATGGTATACCTATTTATGAATACAATATAAGAAATCTTAGAAAACAATTTGGAATTGTAATGCAATTAGCTCCATTACCTGCAGGTACAATATTTGAAGTAGTTTGTAGTGGTCAACGGTATACTGAAAATGATGTTTGGAATGCCCTCGAATTAGCATGTGTCGCTGATCAAATTCGTTCAATGCCTCTTGGCCTTGATACTGTTTTAAATGAAAGTAGTCAAGGCATATCTGGTGGTCAGCGTCAAAGAATTGCTATCGCACGTGCAATTATTTCTAATCCTAAAATTCTTCTGATGGATGAAGCGACTAGCGCACTAGATAATGAGGCTCAAAGTACAATAACTAAAAATCTTAAAAAGATTAAATGTACTCAGATTGTTATTGCTCATAGACTTTCAACGATTCGTGATGCAGATCAGATTATATACTTAGACAAAACAGTAAAATGCAAAGGTAAATTCTCAGATCTAGTGGATGCTGGTTTCATTAAATTAAATTAGTCTAATGTCTAATTTTACAGCAATATTCACTGATTCTACACTTAGGCCTTCCCAAATATCTCATTTACCCAACACAATAGTGTTTCCTGCTGCCGTTATGGGCGATATTTTTAAATTAAGTGATTCATTTACTAGAATAATTCTAATAGATGGAGTATTCCTTCATCATCGACCCGTTTGGCAAAGAGAGCTTTTATACAAATTAAATACTTCCACTATTATCTACGGCGTCTCTAGTATGGGTGCTTTACGTGCAGTTGAACTTAGGAAATATGGAATGATAGGTCATGGTTGGATTTATGAGCAATATTCAACTGCCTGTATAAGTTCCGATGACGAGGTAGCATTATTGTATGGTGTTATAAAAGATAAAGTTGTTAAAGTGACTTACCCAATGGTTGAAATAAGATGGATGTTTAAAGTAGAAGAGCTATCTATTAAATTCCCAAACTTCAATATTATTGGTGCGATTCAATCTTTAAAATCAATTGGTTTTTCACGTCGAGAACTCTCAAATATACGAGATATCTTAGCCAAGCATCATCTTGAGTCACTTGTTGTTGACCGCTTACTTTCCAATCTTTCCAATGGTTTATATGATATTAAGAGGCTTGATGCTATTTCATTGTTATCATGTTTGTATCCTAATTTTTGTCTTAGAACCTAAAAAAATGCCTGAGAATAACAATTTCAAACTTAAAAGACCAAAATGTCTTGACAATTCAGAGATAGATAATTCATTTCCTTTTAACCATTTTATTGACCTTTTAGATCATTTTGGAGTAACAAGATTAGCCAATATTACTGGTTACGATTATATAGATTTTCCTGTTTGGAGTGCAATACGACCAGAATCAATGATTTGGCAGTGTTCTGCTGGGAAAGGTCGCTCTAACTATTCAGCAATCATATCTTGTGGAATGGAAACTCTCGAAACTGCTTATACGGAACTCTACTTAAAATCAGCCATCGACATACCTATTTATTCAGCGTATAGAACTTCCTATCGTAGGATTGATGATCGTCTTGTTCATCTCGAGTCAACTAAACTTTTAGGTGAGGCTTTTCAAAAAAATTCTTCATGGAAGAATCATCTTATTATTGGCTCTGAGCTCAAATCAAACCAGGATATTTTACTTCCGTTACATTGGGGTTATCTTTCTGAATATACAGCGAACTATGGCTTCGTAACAAATGGCCTTGGTGGTGGATGTTCACACCAATCAGCACAAAGACAAGCAATATTCGAACTTCTAGAACGTCACTATCTATCCTTGTCGTTCGCTAATAAAAAGTTTAAGTTTGATACTGTTAAGTCAATTGATCTTAATTCTCTACCGGATTACTTGAGTCGATATGTTTCTGATATTCGTGATAAAGGACTACAGCTAATCATACTTGATTTTGTAAGCTCAAGGATTCCCTTGAGTTGGGTCATTATTTATGACTGTCATCCCATTACTCCAAATATCACTATTAATTTCGGTTCAAAGTGTGCAGATTCTTTGGTTTCAGCAATTGAAGGTGCACTATTAGAGGCAATTCAACAAAGATGCAGTCAAATACAAGGTAATAGAGAAGACGTAAGCCCAACACCATTATCTTATTCGACACAGAGAGCTACATTTGTTTTTAATCAATTTAGTCAAATTAAAAAATCTAAATTCGAATCAAAATCCATTAAAGCTGATGATTTAAGCATTCTTTTAGTTGAAATACCTGGGCCAGTTTACGAAATCAGCTATAATAGTAAGACCTCACTCTTACAATTTTGCAAGCTAATTGCTCCTTTATGTCTTTTTAACCAGTCGCTATTCTGATGCATACAAATTACGCTCAGTGTTTTTCCAGCCTGGATCATAATCGTTTTGTTTATCCATCGACTAAGGAAGACCTTAGAGATATTGTTGTTTCAGCTCGGGCAAATAATCATTCTATTCGAGTCTTAGGCAATTCTCATTCACTTACCACCTTAAATATTCCTAGAAAAAATGAGATTGTTGTACTCCTCGACAAATTTAACTCTGTAAGCTTAAATCAAGACCATTCAATCACAGCTGATGCTGGCGTCGAAATAAAGGTCATTGCTCGATTCTTAAATATCCTAGGTCTTGATCTGCCAATTATAAATGGAGGTTTAGGCTCGCCTACAGTCGCAGGTTTTATTTATGCCGGCGGTATTGGTAAAACAGAAGCCTCCCTTTCGCTTGGAAGGTCAGCTGTTTATGGTGGATTTTGGAATCATGTAAATACGATTGAGTGGATCGATGGCTTTGGTAATTTTCATATCTCCACTAAGAGTGACTCTCTCTTTAACTGGTTCTTTGGTTCTATGGGACAATTTTCAATTATAGTTAAAGCAACACTTTCGTCGATTAATCCCAGTGGCTCTAAGCTTCCTGATGATATCTATAAGTTATACTCTAAGCCATTCTCTTTAAGCAAAGATGATCAAAGTTATTCGCAACTTACAGAAAATACAAAACGCACTTTATGGGTGAGTACTTTTTGTCACCCCGAAAACGAATTAAAAGCTTGGAATATATTTAAAGATTGGGTGTTAACAAGCAATTCAATCATACGCCCCGTTTCTAATGCACGTTGGGCTGGTCCTGATTATTATGGATTACCAATTGGTTATCTTTATACTATTAAGACTTTAGGTATGAATGCACCTCTTGTTTACGATACTGACCGTGATTTTCTCGTTCTAGGTATTGCATTTGAAACGATTACTGGTAATAATCACTTTAATCAATCATTAATCATGCAGATCAATAAGTGTTACACAATACTTCTTGAGCATAAGTTTTCTCTTTATGCTTCAGTTGAAAATATATCTAATAGCTATTCACCTGAACAGGTATACTCTAAAAATAATCTTGAATTTTTTAGATATTTGCGTGATAAATATGGTTTTTCCGGTTTTATCAATGATGGATGGCTTGATAACTTGATTCTCCCGGAGATTGA
>ERZ802830.4528-NODE-4528-length-11105-cov-5.95511_pt1 | contig 11105 bp, 11 predicted proteins | sample MGYA00345654_ERZ802830 | MGnify/ENA primary metagenome ERZ802830 (study PRJEB30503, sample SAMEA104212375) | marine metagenome | biome: Westerlies Biome; feature: [SRF] surface water layer (ENVO:00010504) within the epipelagic zone...; material: water...
TCAAGATGGGATTATGAATTAAAGCTGTCTGGAGCATCAGTTGAAAATTCGGTGATGATTGGTGACGATTTAAATACAGATATTAGTGGAGCAATAAAAGTTAATATGAAAGCTATTTATTATAATCCTCATCAAAAAGTTCACGATTTTAACATTTGGAAAGAAGTTAAAAATTTAAATGAGATAAAAAAAATCTTACTTTAAGGAAGTAAAGCTTTTAAGTAATGCTTTCATTTACTATTTTCACGTGCTCAATTTAACAACTATGGTTTTCGATATAGAAATGATTCGAGAGGTATATGAACTATACCCAAAAAAAATGGAATCAATCAAGAAATTAATTAATCGTCCGCTAACTCTCTCTGAAAAGATCTTGTACACTCACGCCTGGGGAGGAGAAGCTAAAGAGATTTATGAAAGAGGAGTTTCTTATGTTGATTTTGCACCTGATAGAGTTGCCATGCAAGATGCTACCGCTCAAATGGCTTTACTTCAGTTTATGCAAGCTGGAAAACCAAAAGTAGCTGTGCCTTCTACTGCTCATGCAGATCATTTAATTCAAGCAAAATTAGGTGCAGATAAAGATTTACAAGATGGAATTAATAAAAATAATGAAGTATTTAACTTCTTAAGTTCTGTCTGTAATAAATATGGAATTGGATTTTGGAAACCCGGAGCTGGAATTATTCATCAAGTAGTTTTAGAAAATTATGCTTTTCCTGGTGGAATGATGATTGGAACAGATTCACATACTGTTAATGCTGGTGGACTTGGTATGGTTGCTATTGGAGTAGGAGGAGCTGATGCTGTTGACGTCATGGCTGGTATGCCATGGGAACTGAAATTCCCTAAATTAATTGGAGTTAAGTTAACTGGAAAATTAAATGGCTGGACAGCTCCAAAAGATGTTATTTTAAAAGTAGCTGGAATTCTTACAGTTAAAGGTGGAACTGGTTGTATTGTAGAATATTTTGGAGATGGTGCTCAATCTCTTTCTTGTACTGGAAAAGGAACTATTTGTAATATGGGAGCCGAAATAGGAGCGACCACTTCAACTTTTGGTTATGATGATTCTATGAGGAGATATTTAAGTGCAACTGGAAGAGATGAAGTAGTACAATTAGCGGATCAAATTGCTGAACACTTAACAGGAGATAAAGAAGTTTATGAAAATCCAGAAAATTATTTTGATCAAGTTATAGAAATTAATTTGGATGAATTAACACCTCATTTAAATGGTCCATTCACACCAGATTTAGCGACTCCGGTTTCTGAAATGAAAGAAGCTGCTAAGAAAAATAACTGGCCTACTGATATTGAGTGGGCACTTATAGGTTCTTGTACCAACTCATCTTATGAAGATTTGACTAGAGCTGCTTCAATTGTTGAAGATGCAGTTAATAAAGGAGTAGAGCCCAAAGCCATACTTGGTATTAATCCAGGATCGGAGCAGGTTAGATATACTGCAGAAAGAGATGGATTAATGGATACTTTTAAGAAGTTTGAAACTACTAAAATTTTCACCAATGCTTGCGGTCCATGCATTGGGCAATGGGATAGACCAGGTGCAGAAAAAGAGGAAGTTAATTCAATAGTTCATTCTTTTAATAGAAACTTCAGAAAAAGAGCTGATGGAAATCCTAATACCATGGCTTTTGTAACTTCTCCTGAGATGGTAGCAGCTGTAGCGATTTCTGGAAAATTAGATTTTAATCCAATTGAAGATACTTTAATAAATAAAAATGGAGAAAAAATTTCTCTGTCAGAGCCTATTGGACATGAATTACCTAAAAATGGGTTTGATGTTGAGGATAATGGATACCAAGCACCTGCTGAAGACGGAACCAATATAAAAGTGGTTGTAAATCCAGATTCTGAAAGACTTGAATTGTTAACTCCATTTAATCCATGGGATGGTGAAAATATTTTAAACGCTAAGTTACTTATTAAGGCTAAAGGGAAATGTACCACTGATCATATATCAATGGCGGGTCCATGGCTTAGATACAGAGGTCATTTAGATAATATTTCTAATAATTGTTTAATTGGAGCAATAAATGCATTTGGAGGTGAAGCCAATGAAGTAACCAATCAACTCACTGGAGATAAAGGAGAGGTTCCAGCAACTGCACGAGCTTACAAAGCTGCTGGAGTTCCAACAATTGTAGTTGGTGATCATAACTATGGAGAAGGATCTTCTAGAGAGCACGCTGCTATGGAACCAAGGCATCTAGGAGTTAAAGCTGTTATTGTAAAGTCTTTTGCTAGGATTCATGAAACAAATTTGAAGAAACAAGGAATGTTAGGTTTAACTTTTGATAATGAAGATGACTACGATCTTATCAAAGAGGATGACACATTTAATTTTACAGATTTAAGTTATTTTGCTCCTAAAAAGAGTTTGACTTTAGAAATCATTCATAAAGACGGAAATAAAGAACTTATTAATTTAAATCATACCTATAATGCTCAGCAAATAGAATGGTTTAAATATGGTTCAGCATTAAATTTAATTAAGTCAAATAATTAATGTTTTCAAAAACGATTTTCCGTTTTTCATTATTTATTATTCTTATTCTAAATTCCTTCTCATCATTTTCTCAAGAATATTCCAGTTCTAAAAAGCGAGATCAATTATTTGAAAAATGGAGTGCTTCAAAATATCAAAACACAAACAATGTTCTTCATCTATCATGTCCGCCAATCGACAGTGTTAGAATTGCTGTAATTGGTCTAGGTAACTGAGGACAAATGGCTCTCAAAAGACTCCCAAAAATTGAAGGTGTAAAAATTATTGCCATTGCCGATATAGATTCCAGTAAAGTAAACCAATCAGCAGATAAATATTTCATAGATTATCCCTACTCATTACCAGATAAATATTATGGTGATAACGATTGGAAAATAATTTGTCAAAGAAAGGATATTGACCTTATATATGTATGTACTCATTGGGAACTACATACCCCAATTGCTGTCTTTGCCATGGAAAATGATAAGCATGTAGCACTTGAAGTTCCAGCAGCATTAACAATTAAAGAATGTTGGCAACTGGTAAAAACAGCTGAAAAGACTAGAAAACATTGTATTCAACTAGAAAATTGTGTGTATGATTTTTTTGAAATATCTACATTAAATATGGCTCAGAATAATTTATTGGGTGAGTTGGTTCATGTGGAGGGAGCATATATCCACGATTTAAGATCATTAAATTTTAGTAAAACCTACTATTGGAATAATTGGAGGCTGCGAAATCTAAAAAAAACTGATGGTAATACTTACCCAACTCATGGCTTGGGGCCTTTGGCTCATTTATTAAATATTCATAGAGGTGATAGAATGACCCATTTAGTATCTATGTCTAGTAACCAATATGGTTTAAGTAAATATTTGAATGAAAATGCATCATCTAATAATGAATGGAAAGGAGAAAACTTTCAAAAAGGGGATATGAATACTACACTAATTCGTACCAGTAAAGGAAAAACTATTATGTTACAACACGATGTAACCAGTCCAAGACCATATTCTAGACTTTTCACAGTTAGTGGCACCGATGGCTTTATCCAAAAATATCCAATAAAATCTATGTGTTTTTCACCAAATTCTCATCGCTCATTAAATTCAAACGATATTAATGATACCATTATTAAATATCAACCATCGGTGATTAAAAATATTAAGCAAAAAGCCAAAGAAATAGGAGGACATGGGGGTATGGATTATATTATGGATTATAGATTAATTTATTGTCTTAGAAATGGTTTGCCCTTAGATATGGATGTTTACGATGCAGCAGAATGGTCTGCAATAGTTGAGCTTTCAAAAAAATCGGTAGAAAAAGGAAGTATGCCTATGAAAATTCCAGATTTCACCAGAGGAAATTGGAATATATTAAATAAAGTAAATTATTTTATAAAGTAATGCTATTAAAGTTTATCAACTTTAATATCTAATAATATAATAGACAATTTATCATCAATAGGAGATGAACTATAAACTATTTTATTTTTAGACTTCATAGCCATAATTATCACGCCTAGTCCTGCACCTCCTTTTTTAGAAATCTGACCATTGGTTAATGTTTCTAAATAGACAGATTTTAATCCCACTTTATCAAGTGTATTTAAATGGTCAATATTTTTAAAAAGATCACCTATTTTTTCATTGTATATCAAATTAGCAAATGAACATATAAAAGCATCTTCAAAAATAGCCAAGTTAAAAAATGAAGATTGCTTATTTTCTAAAGATAAATCTCCATGTTTTATTATATTTTGAAGACCCTCAATAAGAATATTAAAAATATTTTTGATATTTCTTTTAGCTGTACCAATTTCAAATAATTTAGATTCAGTTTCTTCACTTAACTCAGAAATTTTTTCTGAATCTAGTTCTCCAAAGTGAGATAAAAATAAATCTCCATTATTATTTTTAATAGCTAGCTTAGAACTATCATAAATTTTTTCTATAGATTTTTGAAAATCCATTTACACTTTAAATTTAGTCAACATTATATTATGATTAATCAAGAATTAGTTTGTTAAATGGTATTAAGATGAAAATGAAGTATTTGATGTTAAAATTAAAATAATAATTTATGAATATCATTACCAAAAATCTAAGGTTTATAAAGTTCAATTATTTTTTCAATATCATTTTTTTTGATTTTATCGTTTGTTTTTTTAAAACTAAAATTAAGATTGGTCAACATTCTTTTGGTAATATGTGAAAATGGACAAGGAGTGAAATAATACTCATTTTTAATAACATTAATCTGCTGTATAAAGTCTTTAATATCTTGTTTTTTTAATATAACTCCTTGACTAAAAGGATTAATATAAAACAAAACATCCTCTTTTTTAAAACTAAATCTATTCGGGTTTTTATTAATGTCCTTAATGTTTAAAAAAGCAACAATAAAATGATTGGGCAAATTAATTCCCATTATTGGAAGGTTTAATTGTCTTGCTATTTCAATATATAAAATAGAATTTGATAATGGATTTCCTTTTTTATTTTGAAGTAATTTTCCAAATGACGAGTTTTCTGATGAATGATAATTTCTTTTGTCCCCTCTAAATTTATATTCTTCATACAACACATCATTGATGATTGATACCTTTTCCAATGCAGACATATTTTCTGTTAATAGAGCGGTAATTTCTTTTACGATATTTTTTATTTCATTCTCCACATAATGTCTGGTAATATTTGGAAAAAAATATTGGTCAATTTGATTAACTCCGTCAATTAAATTTACAGGATGATGTATCCATTCTTTATGATTAGACAATATTTCATTGAGTCTTATTTCATGGGTTATTCCCTTTATTCTAGATTGGTAAACTTCATCAAAATCATTTTCAAAATTTGCTTTTTCTAGTATCGGAATACAGTCATTACCAACATCAAGTAATTGACTCTTAACCAAGTTATAAATATTAATATCAGGGTCATCCAACAGACTCACTAATGCAACTATTTCTTTAACATCTTTCATACCTATATTATTACGTAAAAATTGTGCAAAGGTTTAGGATTTGATTAGATTCTTTTCAGAACAGTTATTACTAAATTTTCTACAGCTTTTTTATAGTCATTTGAAAAAGTATTTGAAAATCTATTTCCTATTACTGCACATACAGTACAAGCATGGTGACCCAGCATAGTACTTAAACCATAAAGTGCTGATGTTTCCATCTCAAAATTTAGTATTTTTTGATTTTTATAGTCAAATCTGTTTAGAAACTCATTCATATCTGGAAGCTTTGTTTTTAGTCTTAAAGATCTGCCTTGTGGACCATAGAATCCATTAGCAGTTGCAGTAATACCATGGTGCATACCTTTACCAATTTTTTCAGACAGAATTTCACACCCTCTGACAAAATAAGGTTGATTCGCATCTTTAGGCCATGGAATTTGTTGTAAGAAAGCTTTTTGAAGCGCTTTTTCATCAGCTTCATAAACTGGATTATAAAATGCCAATAATCCATCAAACCCTATTCCATATGTTGATAATACAAATTGGTCAACAGGAATTTCTTTTTGCAATGCCCCACAAGTTCCAATTCTAATAATATTTAAAGACTGATGTTCTTTTTTAACTTCTTTTTTTTCAAAATCTATATTTACTAAAGCATCTAATTCATTGACTACAATATCTATATTATCACATCCAATACCAGTTGAAATAACAGAAACACGTTTGTTATTAAGTAGACCTGTGTGAGTTACAAATTCTCTTTTGGATCTTTTTAATTCAATTCTATCAAAATATTTTGAAATTACTGGAACTCTTTCTAGATCTCCAACTAAAATAATAGTATCTCCAATGTCTTCTGGGAGAAGGTCTAAATGGTAAATTCTTCCTTCGTTGGTAATAATAAGTTCAGTAGGTGGAATAGAACCTTTAAAAAGATTAGCTTCTTGCTGCATCTCTTAAATTTAAATAAAATTACTTTGTCAAGGATCTAATGAATTGAAAACTTTTTTCAAAATATCAGAAGTTCTTTTAAGTGGGTTTTTTCTAATTTCCTTTTCCTGTATTTCAACTAATTTAAATAGTCCATCAATTGCCCTTTCAGTAACATATTTATTTAAATCTGTTTCAATTTTTTCCTTTCCACTTATTAAAGTAGTTTGATTATACTTTTTTACTAAAGGATCCCAATAAGCAGTCAAACTCACCTTCTCAATAGCTTTTTTTACTTCAGGAATAAATAAATTATACAGTTCTGAACTTGTTTCATTTTTTAAATAATTGGTAGCACATACACCCTTACCTCTGAAAATTTTCAATCCATCTCCAACACTCATATTTTTTACAGCATTTATAAATATGGGAGCTGCAGTCTTGCAAGCTTCTTCAGCCGCTTCATTTAAGGTTTGCTCAAATTTTTCTACTTTATTATCTAAACCCCACTGCATTGCTTTATCTCTTACACTTTTAGCTTCTGGGGGAAAAGGTATTCTAATCAATTCATTTTTTAAAAAGCCTCCAATAGCTGAAGCTTTCTCAGTGCTTTTTTCTATACCGATACTTAGAGCCTCTTTTAATCCTTTAATCACCTCATCATTGCTTAAAGAGTTACTGTTTTCACTTTTTTTAATAGGAATTTCATTCTTTATTTTATTGGAAAGTTTATTAATATTAATTTGACTTTGTGCGATACTTATGAAAGAGAACGCCAAAAAACCTAATACTAATTTTATGTGATATATTTTCATACTATTATTTTATTTGAATGTACCAAAAATATTGCCAAACTAATTCAAGTTTTCCAAAAGTTAATTTTAATTTAACCAAATGAAATGTGAAGTGATATCAATCGGAGACGAATTATTAATTGGACAAACTATAAATACTAATGCTTCTTGGATTGGGGAACAACTTAACAATTTTGGATTTACAATTTCTCATGGAGCAATAATTTCTGATAATAAAAATGATATTATTTTAGCTCTTAACAATGCATCTAACAGATCAGATATTATTATTATAACTGGCGGGTTAGGACCTACCAACGATGATATTACTAAACATACTTTGACAGAATATTTTAATACATCGCTTGAACGAAATAAGGATATTGAAAAGAATATAGTAGCATATTTCAAAAGTGTTAACCGTCCAATATTAAAATCTAATTTAGATCAAGCATTACTTCCTTTATCATGTGAAGTTCTCTCTAACTCTAGAGGAACTGCCAGTGGAATGTGGTTTGAAAAAGATAATATTATTTACATTTCTCTTCCTGGTGTGCCTTATGAAATGAAAGGAATTATGCAAGAGCATGTCTTTCCAAAATTATTAACAAAAATGGGTGGAGAAACTGTTGTGGTCAATAAAACCATCAGAACACATGGTATGGGAGAATCTTTTTTAGCAGAAATTATCAAGTCATGGGAAGATAAGCTTGAAATTAATAATATTAAATTGGCTTATTTACCATCTCCAGGAATTGTAAAGTTAAGATTATCTGTTATAGGCTTAGATAAATTAATTCTTGAAAGAAAATTAAAGGAAACTATTGATGAATTGAAAGCATTGATTCCTGACCAAATATACGGATATGGAAATGCAACTATGGAAGGTGTTGTTGGTAAATTACTCAAAGAAAGAAACCTTACAATTGCTACTGCTGAAAGTTGTACGGGTGGATCAGTAGCTAAAATGCTAACAAGTATCAGTGGAAGTTCTTCTTATTTCAATGGAGCTATAGTTAGCTATAACAATCAATCTAAAGTAGATTTATTGAATGTCGATTTTAAAGATATTGACGATTATGGAGCAGTTTCTCAACAAGTTGTAGAACAAATGGCTGAAGGCGTTAGGAATAAATTTCATACTGATTACGGAATTTCAACATCAGGAATTGCAGGACCAAGTGGAGGAACAAAAGAAAAACCAGTGGGCACTGTTTGGATTGCTGTTGCAAGTAAAAATAGAATTGTTTCAAAAAAAATAAAATTGGGATATAACAGAGAAAGAAATATGCATGTTTCCTCAATTTCTGTATTGAATTTATTAAGGCTAGAATTATTAAAAAACTAGAACTTTCTAAGCCAGGAAATCATAGGTATTGGAGCAGATTGTAAACCATCTAACTCATCATAATTAATAAAACCAGCAAGAGCCACTTGAAAAGCTTTTTCATATGATTTGTTAAATCGCATAGCAGGCATTAAAATAAAAGTAATGTTTCTTGTAGTTGTATTAGCTATACTCCCAACTCCATATTTTGCGGTGAAAGGGGTTAGCATAGAATTTCCTTGACTATCAAAACGTTCATAAATAATATCTTTCTCTTTAGTTTTGTAATTAACATCTTGGTTTTCAGTAATAAAAACCATTGAATCAAAAATGAAACTTGCTTTTTTACCAATTGGGGCTATCCCAGAAATACCAATAACAGTTGCCAATTGTTTGTTTTTATAAAAATATCTTGAATTATCACCATTCCCGTTCCAACCCCAATTTGAACTAATATTTAATGAATCTTCAAAAGCATATTGAGCATTATAGTCTTCTTCAGCAATAAAGTATGGATGGGTTTCATCGTAAAAACTGTAGGAAAATCGCTCTCCAATTTCTCTAATACCACTCATAAAATTATCATCATTTGACGGCCAATTTATATGGGCAACTCCAGCAGAAAAACTGATGTTTGACGATCTGTCACCTAATGTAATGGTCCCCCAATGTAAACCACCGTATGTTTGTCCTTGATTAATATAGCCAGAAGATCCTATGATACTTCCAATTGAAAAATGAAATTTTTTATAACTAAGTATTTGCTGTTTTAAAGCTAGAGCAATAGGGCTTGCTATCCAACTAGCCATAACACCAACAGAAGTTTTATTAGCTACACTTAAATGAACTTCAGGACCATATACATGAATAAGACCATAATTTTCATTTCTTTTAATGGGTAAAGCATTATTAGTGAAGTAATATCTTGTTGTAAAAGGGCCGGATGCTCTAAATTCACCATTTTTAATAGAGCTAATTTTTTCCTCAACTTTAGATATAGATGATATTTCAGATTTATTTAAATACAATTTACCTACTTGTTTAGTAATTACAAGTATTTCTCTTCCATCATCTGAAATGATTTCTCCAATGTACTCACCACCATCATTTTTAATAATTAAAAATAAGTTTTTAGAACTTAAACTATCTCCTTCTGCAAATTGAGCGTTAATTTGGGAACATAGCGTGAAAGTCATTGTAAATAAAAGTAGCGTGATGCTTTTCATCAAATAAATTTAATTGAAATAGTTTTCCTATACAAACGATACTTTAGTAAAGAATATATGGGTGATTTAGGAATTTTTTAAATTGTACTTTTTAAAGTTGCCACTTTTTAATTTCATTCAAAGCTTCTTTTTTATCTCCCCAAGAAATAAACTGCATTTTACCAACTCCTTTGTAATTAGAAAACCAGGTTTTTAGGATAAATTTTACAGAAATTGGAATAGAATCTAGCATAAAACTTTCTTTATGATAGGTAGGAATTGCTATTATTTTATGATCTTCTTTTCCATCATCCATTAACTTAAGTATGCCAATAGGCTCAATATTTATTTTTTTGCCTTGAAGAAGAGCTTCACAAACAACTAAAACATCCAGCGCATCTCCATCTCCACCTAATGACGGATCCATAAAAGTATTTTCTATAAATCCATAATTTCCAGGATAAGGCAGATAATTGATTATTCTTTTTTGGTCATTTATAATTTCTGCCTGAAAACCCTGTGAATCGTAGTTGTATTCATATTTGATATTAGTTCCAGCAGGAATTTCAATAATAGCATTTAATGAACTTGAATCTTTAATAGGATTTTCTTTTTGCTGGAACTCACATCCAAATAAAATAAATGCAATAAGAAAAAAAGAAAAAATATTTTTCACTTATAATCTATTATAATAAATGGTTATGGATGCAGTGTCTCTTAAAAAGTCAATTTTGTCAACTTTTACCGCATGGATTGGGAGACCAGTTCTTTCCTTTAGATCTTTAATTAAATCTTCTTGGTTCTCAGGTTTAATTAAATCTATTTTTTCATAAAGTATATTTTTGGATTCTTCTAAAGTTTGAAACCACACTCTATCAATTAAATAAGTAATTAAAGTGATAAAACCATTGGTAAATATCAGTTCAAAGATGCTTATAGATTTATTGGATAGTGCATTAATCATTGAAATTCCTATTACGATAAATAAATAGGTCATATGTCTAATAGGAATCGCCTCAGTACGATATCTCAGAATACCAAATACAGCAAATAGCCCTAAGGCAAATCCCATTTGCATAGGTACTTTTCTAAGGAGAAAACAGATAAAGAAAGTAAGAATATTAAACATGATAAAAGTAAAGACATAATCTTTATCATCTTTTGTTCTATAATAAATGAGTCTTACAATAATTATTAAGAAAATAAAGTTAATGCCAAATTTGAATAATAGTTTGAAGAAGTCTTCTAGATCAAAAAATGCAATTCCATATAGTTCCATGCTATGATAATTTATTTATAAATAATAATTTTCTTTTAAAGTTATTGTATTTTATGTTGGGGTCTAATAAACAAGATCCAATAGT
>ERZ802830.4533-NODE-4533-length-11095-cov-6.89973_pt1 | contig 11095 bp, 8 predicted proteins | sample MGYA00345654_ERZ802830 | MGnify/ENA primary metagenome ERZ802830 (study PRJEB30503, sample SAMEA104212375) | marine metagenome | biome: Westerlies Biome; feature: [SRF] surface water layer (ENVO:00010504) within the epipelagic zone...; material: water...
TACTCGGACCCAATGGTGCAGGCAAAACAACGACTCTGGAGATGCTGGAGGGGCTTAAAGAAATTGATGATGGCACAGCACTCATTGATGGCATTGATGTCACTATTGATCCTTACAATGTTAAAAAAGTAATTGGCGTACAACTTCAAAGCAATGAATATTTTGATAAGTTGGATCTGAGCGAGCTGCTTACCCTTTTTTCTAAACTTTATTCCACAACTGTGGATAACATGAGCTTGCTTGATCAAGTTGATTTATCGGATAAAGCAAACTCCAAGACACAGGAACTATCGGGAGGACAAAGGCAAAGATTTTCAATTGCATGCGCATTGGTCAACAGTCCTAAAATACTATTCTTAGATGAACCGACCACGGGACTTGATCCGCAAGCCAAAAGAAATCTATGGAGGCTTGTCAGAGAACTCAACACTTCTGGAATGACCATTGTTTTGACCACACACAATATGGAAGAAGCCGAATATCTTTGTGACAGAATTGCCATCATGGATAAAGGCAGATTAATAGCTGAAGACACACCATCTGCATTGATTGAGAGCCATGCGCCTGAGCCTTCAGATATTCCAGTGACCGGAAACATAGAGGATGTGTTCTTAAATCTAACTGGGCATTCTTTAAGGGACTGAGATGTTTACAGAATCACAAATCCACCTCGCACTTGTTTTTCTAAAAATGTTTCTTAGAGATATTCAGTCAATGATATTTAATCTCTTTTTTCCAATGGCATTTATAGGGGTTTTTATTTTTACTGGAGGTGAGCCAGACCCAATCAAGGTTGGATTTGTCGATAAGGCTTCAAATCAACTATCCAAAAGTTTTAGTTTATTGCTGAGTGAGGATACTGCTTTTGAAGTACTGGAAGGCTCAGAGGACAAGCTGAGAGACGAACTAATCGAAGGCGAATTGGTTGCAATCATCGAAGTACCTGAGGTGTTTGATTATGTAAATGGGTCAGCCAATTTAAAACTTATTTTGGATGCATCACAAGTGAGACAACTCGATGGCATTAAAGATTCTATAGAAAAGACATTGTTATCCATTGAAAGAGAGATGAGAGGGACTGATGCTATGTTCTCTCTTGAAATAGAAGATGTAAAAGCAAGGCCTCAAAGATACATTGATTTTTTGATACCCGGATTATTGGCCTTTATGTTGATGAATCTTAGTATTGCTGGCAGTGGATTCAACTTGGTTGAATACAGGAGGAGGGGGATCCTTAAGAGACTCTTTGTGACACCCATAAAACCAAAAGACTTTATCGTTTCGATTGTCTTAGCAAGGTTAATGATCGTGCTTATACAATTGTCCGTTATTCTCTGGTTTGCCTTACTGATACTAGACATCCAACTCATCGGTGGACTGCTCTCTATGTACGGAATGATTATGTTGGGATCATTGATATTTCTTTGTTTTGGTTTTTGCTTTGGAAGCATCGCCAAGACTCAGGAGGCGATCAGACCACTGGTAACATCGTTTACATTCCCACAGTTAATTCTGTCAGGCGTTTTCTTTCCAATTAGTTCATTGCCTGAGATCGTGCAGCCGGTTGCCCAGTTTCTTCCCTTGAGCGTTATTGCATCAAGCTTGAGAGGAATTGCAAACGATGGATTGAGTTTATTGTCTTTTGATTTCAATCTCATTGGCGTGATATTTTGGTTAATCGTTAGCTTCTTTCTAGCAACTCGCTTCTTCGTCTGGAGAGATGTTGCAGGATAATGACAGATAAGAGAATATCTGTAGCCCCAATGATGGGAATGACTGATCGCCACTTTAGATTCATGGCATCTTTGCTTTGTGAAAAGATCTCACTTTATACCCCAATGATTCATGTCGATGCGATTCTTCAATCAGAAAAAAATTTTTTAGAAAGAGAAAACAAAGATTCCAGAGCAGTAGCCATTCAGATAGCTGGCAATGATTCTACGTCTGTTTCTGAGGCTTCCAAGATTATTGAGCAATGCAATTACAATGAAATCAACTTAAACATTGGTTGCCCCAGCGAAAGAGTGCAAAATTGCAAAGTGGGCGCCGCATTAATGGACGAACCAAAGACCGTTGGACGCATGGTTGAATCCATAAGAAACACCTGTGATCTCCCTGTCACGATAAAAACTCGATTAGGGATTGACGATTTCGATTCTTATGAATTTCTCTGTGAATTCATTGAAACCACATCCAAATACGGTTGTGATCATTATATTCTCCATGCCAGAAAAGCACTGCTGAACGGATTAAGCCCCAAAGAAAATAGATCGATACCACCGATCAATTATTCAAGGGTTTACAAAATAAAAGAACAATACAGCGACTTAACAATAGAAATAAATGGCGAGATAAAAAAAATTCATGAAATCAAAGAGCATTGTGAATACGTCGATGGAGTGATGATTGGAAGAGAGGCATGCAATAATCCATTATTTCTTAGAGTGATAACTAGTTCCATCTATGAGGACTCACCCATGGAGATGACAGACTTCTTTGAAAGAATGTTTGAATACATCATTAAAGAGTCAAAAGATGGAACTGGTGTTCATTTTATCACCCGACATATGACAACATTGTTCAAAGGAATGTCGGGTGCAAAAGAATGGAGAAACTTAGTCGGTGGCTTGGATTCTAAAAAAAGCAATGCCGAAGATCTTGTGAGATCCATGAGACTCTTTGTAGAGGAGAGGGTTACTCAGCATTAAGTGCTTGAATGACCTTTGCGTGTTCCTCAAGTAATTTCTCCGGAAGTCTTTCTTCATATTCTTCGAAATAATCCCTGATACCAGCCATCTCATCCAACCACTTTTGATTGTCAATATGGACAAGCTCTTCCATGGCCTCATTTGTAATTGTTAAACCTGATGTATTGATGTCCTCTGGTTTTGGAAGAAATCCGATCGGAGTTTCACGGGCATCTATTTCGTTATTGCATCGATTAATGATCCATTCAAGGACTCGTAAATTATCACCAAATCCTGGCCAGATGAATCCGTTTTCATTTTTTCTAAACCAATTGACATGGAAGATCTTAGGAAGATTGTCTGATCGTTCTGAGAAGCTGAGCCAGTGCGTCCAATAGTCTGCAAAGTTATATCCGCAAAAGGGTTTCATTGCCATTGGGTCTCTTCTTATTATGCCCACCTCACCTATTGCAGCAGCAGTGGTCTCGGATCCAACACTTGCTCCCACAAGAACACCGTGGTTCCAATCTTTTGATTCATAAACCAATGGTGCCAATTCGCTTCTTCTACCACCAAAAACAATGGCAGAAATAGGAACCCCATTGGATGAATCCGCAAGATCGGAATATTTAGGATTATTCTTTGCTGAAACTGTGAATCTAGAGTTTGGGTGAGCAAACACAGCATCTTCGCCTTGTTCGATTTCATTGCCTCTCCAGTCTATGACTGGATTGCCATCCTTTCTGCCTTCCCACCAAGGCTCATTGTTGTCTGTTAGTCCAACATTTGTGAAGATTGCATCTGACTGAATGGCCTTGTATGCGTTCTCATTATCGTCTTCATTTGTACCTGGAACCACACCAAAATATCCTGCTTCTGGATTGATGGCCCATATTTGTCCTGACTCATCCATATGCAACCAGGCAATATCATCGCCAATTGTTCTGACTTTCCAGCCATTGTATTCTTCAGGCGGGATCAACATAGCGAGATTGGTTTTCCCGCAAGCCGATGGGAATGCTGCGGCTATATTAAAAATTTCACCTTCCGGGTTCTCAATCTCAACGATCAGCATGTGTTCAGCAAGCCATTTTTCTTCAAGTGCTTGATAGCTCGCAATTCTAAGTGCATGACATTTTTTCCCAAGTAGGGCATTTCCACCATAACCCGATCCAATGCTTCTGATCGTTTTTTCTCCAGGAAAATGCATGATGAATCTTTTATCTGGATCTAAATCACCCGTGGAGTGTATTCCTTTTACGAAACCTCCCTCTTTTTCAATTCTTGAGAGTGCCTCATCCCCCATTCTTGTCATCAAATACATATTTGCAACAACATAAGGGCTATCGGTAATTTCAACGCCACATCTCGAAAGGTCTGAACCTATTGGACCCATACAGTATGGGATGACATACATGGTTCTGCCTTCCATGCAATTTTCAAACAAATGATCCAATTTCTCATGAGCCTCTTTTGGGTCCATCCAATTGTTGTTGGGACCTGCATCATCAGAATCTTCAGTGCAAATAAAAGTCAGATGCTCAACCCTAGCGACATCCGATGGATCTGATCTATGTAAATAACAATTTGGGAAGGTTTCTTCATTGAGTTGCATTAAGTCTCCAGTTCCAAGCATCTGTTGGATGAATTCTTCATATTCTTCTTTTGATCCATTGCACCAGTAAATATTATCTGGCTTGGTCATTTCTGAGACTTCTTCAACCCAGCTCTTAAGCTCTTGATTCGATGTAGACATAGTTATTTCTTGTTTAATAGATTTTATGGTTAATACTTGATTGATTCTTTTTGTTATTATTCAAAAAAAATCAATTGAATTTAAGTGGTGTATTTTAACTAAACGATGACTAAATGCCTAGCCATAGATACTTCAACTCGGAGATTTTGTCTCGGAGTAAAGAATGGTAGTGACTATTTTGATATGCCCATTGAAAAAACCACTGATCATGCCAAAGAAATATTCAAAAAGATTGACCATGTTTTGAATCTTGCCGAGCTATCTATGCAAGATCTTGATTTTCTTGCTGTCGGTATTGGTCCAGGTCGATTCTCAGGACTCAGAGTCTCTATAAGTGCAATTAAATCAATAAGTTATGTTCTTAAAAAGCCCATCGTTGCGATTTCAAGCCTTGAATTCATTGCAAGAGAAATTATGTACCAAAATGATGCTAGCAGAATACTTTTGATAGAGGATGCCGGCAGGAATAATTTATATCTAGGCTCTTATGCTTTTGAAGATCAAAAATTTATCAGGATTGCTAATGACCAATTAATGCATACTGAGGAAATTAATATCCAGAAGACTGATGGATTAATTGTTGGGAGCGGAATAAAAAGATACCCGGAAATGAAAATCGATTCGAACTCTGTTCTCGTTCAATCTGGAGAGGAATATCTCAACTCGATCACCATGATTGATCATGCACTAGAAGAATTCAATAAAGGCAATACAATAGATTGGATGAACCTTAAGCCAAATTATCTTTTCAATGAGGTAGCAAGTTGATAGAAAGCTTTAAAAATCTCTCGGTAAGAACTCACAGCTTTCTCGGTTTTTGTGCGTGTTTGTTTTTAATGAGTTATGCACTATATGCGGAACATATTCTCGGTCTAGAACCATGCCCAATGTGCATATTTCAAAGACTATCCACGATCTTGCTTGGATTGGTATTTCTTATTGGCTCTTTCCCTATAACCAGCCCATTTTCTAGGCTTATTATTGGGTTATTGATCTCACTTACATCTCTTTCTGGAATTTTGGTGGCTTCAAGACATGTATGGTTGCAAAACCTTCCACCGGAAAAAGTTCCAGGATGCGGCCCCGGACTTGATTTTATGGTTGAAAACTTTCCTCTTTCAGATGTATTTGAAATGGTTTTCTCAGGCTCTGGTGAATGCGCAAATGTGGACTGGTCACTTCTCGGTTTAAGCATGCCAGCATGGGTTATTATCTCTCTATCCTTGCTCGCAATCTTTGGAGTTTGGTCAAATCTTAGGTCTTATAATAAAGCGATTTAATAATCCAATGATTCAATGAGTTCTGACTCTAGTTTGTTTATTGTCTCAATTGGAATTGAATCTTGGTATTCATTCCTCAGGTAAAAGACATCCTCAGCTCTTTCGCCAATGGTTGCTATTTTTGCTGACTCAATCCAAATATTATTTCTACGGAGAACCTCCGATATATCAACAAGTAAACCCGGTCTATCAATTGAAACCATCTCGAGAACGGTTCGTTTATGAATGTGATCCACCAAGAAGCTCACCTTTGTTTTTGTTTTGAAGCTTCTCAGCCTTCTTGAAAGTTTGAACTTCTTCTTTTTCACCACCTGCTTCTTCTCAAGTGTTAAGCATAAGTTGTTAATTAAAGACTCCACTTTATTTTCTATGTCATATGCATCTCCTTTGGGTGTATCCATATAGAAATTGTATATGCAGCTTCCATCATTCAGTTCAATCACCTTTGCATCTCTAATTGATAAATTTTTCTCCACCAAATTATTTGTGATAATTGAAAAAGTATCGAAATCCATAACTGTTCTAATGAATAGGAGCATTAAACCTTCATCTTCAATCAGCTTTAGGTGAACGATACTGTTTTTATTGTCTTCAGGCTTGATTGATAAGATTTTCTCAAGATGATAGTTGATTTCATCCTGATTAAACCTCAGAAAATAGTTTTCATTGAGCTTATCAAGCTCTATATTCAATCCACCGATATCAAGATTCTTACCCTTTAAATATTCAGTGGTTATTTCTATTTTTTCTTTAACGATATCTTCTTTATCAAGTGTATTCTCTAGCCCCATTCTCAGGGCATCTTTTGTGAATTGATAAAGGTCTCTAAAGAGCCTTTCTTTCCAGCTATTCCATAAACTTGGATTTGTTGCTCTGACATCACAGACTGTTAAAAGGAATAAATATTCAAGCCTTTCTTCATCTCCAATGATCTCTGCAAGCTCTTTGATTACCAATGGGTCATGTATGTCTTTTTTTTGTGCGGTCAATGAGAATAACAAATGATTTTCTACTAGCCATGAAACAAGCTTAGATTGGTATCTCGTCATCCCATGAGACATACAAAAATCCTCAGCATCTTTTGCTCCTAATATTGAATGATCTCCACCTCTGCCTTTTGCAATATCATGAAATAATCCTGCCAAATAGAGTATTTCCTGTGATTCTAATGCCTGCATTTTTTTACTGTCTTCGGGGTATTCATGATTGAATCTATTAAGAGACAACCTTCTGAGGTTACTGACCACATTCAATGTATGTTCATCCACTGTAAGAGTGTGAAAAAGATCAAATTGCATTCGTCCTTCGATTTGGCCAAAAATTGGAAGATATAAACCTAGAACGCCATATAGATTCATTCTTTTGAGTTCATGAGTCACACCTTCCGATGCCTTGAGGATCTTTATGAAAAGCTTCTTATTATTTGGGTCAGCTCTAAACTCATCGTTAATAAGATCTAAATTCTCAAGAATCTGGTTAATTGTTTTTGATTCGATTCCCAAAATATCGTTTTCTTGGAAATGAAGAAAAATTTACATTATCAAACTTGGGTTGTCTTTAAACTCTATTCCCTTTCTTAATCTAATTAATTTATTTATAATATGAAAATTTTCCTTGATATTCTTTTTAGCCACAAATCGTCTGGCATTAATTCTTTGATCAAATATTTGTAAACAAATTTCATTGAATCTAGAAATTGTTTTTACTGCTTTGTAATAATCTTGCATAAAAACTTCTACAGCCATGAGGTGGTCTGAATCACTATATCCAAAGTTATTTGCAAGAACCCTTTGATAGTCAAATAGAAGCCTGTCTTCTGGTCTATTTGCTAATGCATGAAGCGCATACCTGATTTTTGATATTAGATTCCAGGATTCTTGAAGCAATTTAATTTGATCATCATTCAGTATATTTTCACTTTTTAGGTCTTCTATATTTGAAATATCCAGCTTCTTTGCAATCCAAAAGATTGTATGAGCATCTCTTAGTCCACCCGGACCATCTTTAATATTTGGTTCAAGATTATATGCTGTATTGTTGAAGTTTTTGTGACGATTAATTTGCTCATTAATTTTGCCACTAAGAAAATCCTCATTCTTCCAGGCATGCTTCAAAAGAACTTTTTTTTGATATTCCAGAAAAAGGTCTTCTGATCCAAAGATAGTTCGGGATTCAAGTAGTGAAGTGCAAACAGAAATATCTTTTTTGGATTCTCTTATGCATTCAGAGATTGTTCTCGTGCTATGACTGGCTTCAATACCAATATCCCACAGAAATGTGAGAAATTTTGAAATATCATTCTTTAGATCATTTTTACTGTTTTTTCTTAAAAGGATTAGCAGGTCAGTATCGGATTTAGGGTAAAACTCACTTCTTCCGTACCCCCCAACAGCAATAATATTTAGCTTATCTTTATGTGTGTTAAAAAACTGATTTGCTACAAAAGAGATTACATCATCATTCAGTTTGCACCTTCTTGATAATATCTCACTGATTGGATTTTTTGTGACTAATTGATCTATTGCAATAGATTCTGTTTGGGTAAATTCTTTTAAATCTCTGATTACATTCTTTCTTGTCTCATATGATGAAGAATTAATATCGATGTTTGAATCTAGAAAATATGAATGATTCATCTTGCGACAAATTAGATTGACTCACCAGGTGATAAAGTAAGGACTTCGTAACCATTATCTGTCACAAGAATGGTATGTTCCCACTGTGCTGAGAGAGAGTGGTCCTTCGTCACTACTGTCCAACCATCTGATAAGAGTCTTACACCAGCCCCACCTAAATTAACCATTGGCTCAATAGTGAATGTCATTCCGGATTTTAACTCCAAGCCTGTATCAGGGATGCCATAATGAAGAATTTGTGGTTCGTCATGATATACCTGACCGATCCCATGCCCACAGTATTCTTTTACTACGCTGTAGTAATTATTTTCAGCATGCTTTTGTATTGCGTATCCAATATCACCCAACTTATTTCCAGGTTTGACAGCCATTATTCCTGCACACATCGATTGATATGTAACATCGATCAACTTTTTTGCTTGATTAGAAGTTTTACCAACAACGAACATTCTGCTGGTATCACCATGATAACCATCCTTAATTACAGTCACATCGATATTTAGGATGTCTCCATTCTTTAAACCTTTTTCATTCGGTATTCCGTGACAAACAACATGATTTATCGATGTGCATGTTGTAGCTGGAAATCCTCTGTATCCAACATTTGCTGGGATAGTTTCCTGAGTATTGACTATATAATCATTGCATATTTCATCCAGTTCAAGCGTACTCACTCCTGGTTTTACATAATCACCAATCAAATCAAGTACCTCAGAGGCAAGCTTTCCAGCAATCCTCATTTTCTCTTGTTGTTCTAAAGTTTTTATTTCTACAGGCATATCTTTTATCTATTTTACTAGCTTTTTTATTGTTGCTGGCAGTTTATTATGTTATAAATCCCACCGCAATTTTGCATTAATATCGAACACAAATCGACACAATTAATGGGTGCCTGTTAAATGGTTATTGATTGGGATTAGTGGGAGTTTAACCCGAAGAGGAAAAAAATGAGAAAGTTAAACATTCGTGACCTGCTAGAAGCAGGGGCACATTTTGGCCATAAAACCAAATATTGGAACCCTAAGATGAAAGACCATATCTATGGCGATAGAAATGGGATTCATATAATTGATCTTGAAAAAACCATTCCACAAATAGCGAGTACTTGTGATTTTGTGCAAAAGTTAGCTGCCCAATCTGGCACTATTCTTTTTGTAGGTACGAAAAAATCTGTAAAAGATTCGATCAAGAATTCAGGAGTCACCTGCGGGATGCCATATGTTTCCAATAGATGGCTTGGTGGAACGCTTACAAATAATAAGACAATTTCTCAATCTATTAAGAAGTTAGAGAATCTTGAGGAAGCCCTTAAAGAAGAAAATACTCAAGGTCTTTCAAAGAAAGAAGTTCTAACGCTGACAAGGTCCCATGAAAAGTTAGAAAAAGGCCTTGGTGGAATTAGAAACATGAAGAAATTACCAGATGCCATTTTTATTGTAGATGTCAATTATGAAAAGAATGCAGTCAAAGAGGCAATAGTATTAGGTATACCGATTATAGCTATGGTTGATACAAATTCTTCACCAGAGGGTGTTGACTATTTAATCGCATCAAATGATGACTCGAGACTCACAACTGAGCTTATCACTTCCCTTATTACTGAAAGCTATCAGGAAGGTAAAAGCACAATTCCAATCCTGGAAGAAATTGAAGACGATTTTGTTGAAGTTGATAGCGAAGGAAAAATATCCACTACAAAAATAAAGAAAAAAAAGAAGATAGTTATTAAGAAAACTTCTCAAGAGATTCCGCCAGCAGAAGAAGCTCCAGCAAAGGAAGCAGAAGAAGCTCCAGTTGAAGAAGAAGCTCCAGTTGAAGAAGAAGCTCCAGCAGAGGAAGCTCCAGTTGAAGAAGAAGCTCCAGTTGAAGAAGAAAATAAGGAAGAGAAGTAAAAGAGAAAATCATGAAAATTAAAGCAATCGATGTAAAGAAGCTCAGAGAGGAAACCAATGCAGGAATGATGGACTGTAAGAAAGCTCTTATAGAATCGGAAGGTGATTTTGATAAAGCTAAGTTATTGCTCAGAGAGAAAGGCCAATCAAAGGCCGATAAAAAATCTGGCAGAACTACAGCACAAGGGCTCGTAAAGGTTCAAAATAATAATGATCATATCAGCATTCTGGAAGTAAATTGTGAAACTGATTTTGCTGCAAAAGATTCCCTTTTTGATGATTTTGTAACCAAAATATCAAGTTTAGTTCTAGAAGATTCAATAGATACAATAGAACAGCTAAATCAACAAGCCATTGATGAGTTTGCTTCTGTAGAAGATTTTAGAAAGTATGTTGTCTCAAAGATTGGTGAAAATATCACTGTTAGAAGGTTTGAGCGAATTCCAGTCAACGGAATTGCAGGGTCATATATTCATGGAAGCAAGATTGCTTCTGTAGCTATAGTTGATAAAGGCGATGAACAACTCGCAAAAGATATTGCAATGCACGTGGCTGCATCTCAGCCAGAATATATTCATATGTCAGATATTCCTGAAGATGTAGTTAATGAAGAGAGAAAAATACTTACAAAGCAGGTTGAAGATGAAGGTAAGCCGGCAGAAATAGTACCTAAAATTGTTCAAGGAAAACTAAATAAACAATTCAACTCAATAACATTAATGGGACAGGAATTTATCAAGGATCCAGACCTAACCGTTGGCAAATTACTTGAGAGCCACAGTTCTTCAGTGGTTTCATTTGTTCGTTATGAAGTCGGAGAAGGAGTTGAAGTCGAAGAGGTAAA
>ERZ802830.4534-NODE-4534-length-11092-cov-8.135_pt1 | contig 11092 bp, 16 predicted proteins | sample MGYA00345654_ERZ802830 | MGnify/ENA primary metagenome ERZ802830 (study PRJEB30503, sample SAMEA104212375) | marine metagenome | biome: Westerlies Biome; feature: [SRF] surface water layer (ENVO:00010504) within the epipelagic zone...; material: water...
TGTTCTTGAGGCACATAAAGAACACATGAAAAAGTATCCTTCTATGCCTATGGGTGCAGCATCAGGCAAGGGCACAGTTAATGTAGACTGGGATCAACAGAAGAAGGAGATTAGTAAAGGTTATACTGTTGCACCAGCATATAACAAAGGCGCTTACCAGGTTATCGGTAAGTCTAACATCAAGGACATTGGTAAATGATAAAACATCTTAAAGATGTCAAAGCAGGGTATTTAAAACATTTCCTGTACGCTACATATTTTAATATAATAGCGCTATTGATATTCATTACAGGTACTATCCATGCCTTCTTCCCTTGGTGGTTTGTGGAAACACCGTACAAACTAGCAAAATTAATTGTTACAGAAGCAGAACAAGTATTCAACATAGGAGTTAGCGATGAATGAGATAGAATGGTTTATTATGATAGCATGTGGTATTGGATTGGCTTATACTTCATATCGTATAGGTTTCAGAGAAGGCACAGGCAGCATGATAGATTTTTGTAAGTCAAAAAGAAACAAGCAAGGGCTAACTTGTATGCACTTCTTTGGAGATAATATAGAATTCATCGACGCTTTAGAATATAATAGAGCAATGTTAGACGGTATCGCGAAAGCATTAGATGATGAACAAAGCTCCTGAGCGCTATACTGATACAGAAGTATTAGCAACATATCTAGAAACTAAGAATATTACGATATATTGTCAGGGTCCTATTGGTATCAAACCATTTGTTCCTTTCTTTGAGAACTTAGGAACAACAGCAACGACAGCATTTATAAAACCTAATCATTGGCGAACAATAACAGAAGATTATGTAGAACATCAGCATGTGCTAATATTACGACATCCAATGGAAGCACATTTACACGCAAGCTGGCTCCATGGCATGAGTCTACACGAGTCAGGTAGAAAGAGAGATAATATGTTTTACAATACACATCTCAGGCCATGCTTAGAAGAGGTGGCTCAAGCACAATTTGATTTTTACATTCCGTTCGAGGAGCTATCACATTATCTCCTGCACCAATACCAAACACCCAACCCACCACCTATGGTTCCTTCGGTATTATTTGATATCAGAGAGGAGATCGAGGCTTATAAATACATTTTGGAGAACAAAATAAAAATGTCAATACCTCAATGGAGAGAATTATTATTGAACGGTCAACTTAGGGAGATTTAATGAGCCTTGGTCATGGTATTATATTAGGTGGAATGCAGGAACGAGAGGATAACGGCGATCGTCGTATCCATCTAGAATCACAAAAAGAAGAAGATAAACCAGCAGCTTGGATCGGAATTAAGCGAGCTCCTGGTGCACATCGTATTGCCTCTCATTTACGAGAGATAGGCTATGACATAGAAGTTATAGACTATTGGCAAGCGTGGACAGAAGAGGAACTTAAACAACTGCTACATCAGAGATTAAGAGACGACTCTTTCTTTGTAGGTATATCAGCAGTATTTCCTAATGGCGGTGCAGGAACAAACGACCAAATGCACGCTATGAAAATGTATCAGATCCAAAGAGCTTTGAAGAAAGAGTTTGGACACAGAGTAGATTTTATAGGCGGTGCACAAAACATATCAGCTATCATAGGCTACGATCTAGATTATTACTTTGCCGGCTTTGCCGAACACGCAATGACAGAATATATGAAGATGAAACGGGGTTTAGATCATGAGCTGGTTGTGCGTGATAGGTTCTATTATCATGCTAATAGGAAGGTTATTGAATGCAAACACGATCATCCAGCGTTTCCCCATCCAAAGGCTAGGCAAAGGTATGAGGATAGAGACTTTATAAGATCTGATGAAGTATTATCAATTGAACTATCCAGAGGTTGCAGATTCCAATGTAAGTTCTGTTCATTCTCTGTACTAGGAGTCAAAGGCGATTATACAAGAGACGCTGATGATGTATACGAAGAGCTGTTGGAGAACTATGAGAAATGGGGCGTGAGTGTTTACACTATTACAGACGAAACTATTAACGACTACACAGAGAAGCTAGAAAAATTTGCTGATGTGGTCAAAAGATTACCATTCAAACCACACTTCCAAGGATTTTTACGAGGCGATATATTAGCCACTAAGCCAGAACAATGGCAACCACTATGGGATATGGGTTTATGGTCTCATTTTTATGGCATTGAGACATATAATAAACAAGCAGGCAAATATGTGGGCAAAGGCATGGACCCAGACAAACTAAAGCAAGGACTAATAGATGTTCGTGAGTGGTTCCAGCATCCTGATAGAGGATTATATAAGGCAACTATTGCTATGATTATTGGTTTGCCTGGAGAAACAAGAGAATCTTTTATTGAAGGATTTAATTGGTCGTTAGAAAACATGCCTAATCAGTCAATACTATTTAGCCCTTTAACAATATCACAGAATGAAAATTTAAATATGATGACTAATCCTAGTATATTTGATAAGACTGCTATTCAGTCAGGCGTATTTAGAGAGGCTACTGAGGAATCAATGGGCGTAAATTATGACGAGATTCCAGAGTCTATGCAGAACATCGTTAAGTTCTATTTAAACGCAGACGGTATTAAGTCATGGGAACATGACACAATGAACTCCTGGGAGGCCTGGAAATTATTTGCAGAACTAGCACCAGCCCTTATTAAACTAGGTAGATCCGTTGGTCCTGGTATATTTTATTACCACCGATATCTCACTGGTGGCATGAACACGATTGAAGACATGACAAAAACATTTCCCGATGGTAGCGGAGCAACAGGATCTCAGATAGAGCCTTATGGGCTACCACATCTACAAAAACATCTGGAAATTATCAAAGAGTACAAACGCAAAAAACTAGAACTAGGAGCAGGATAATGCTAATTCTATATACCAGTGGTTCAACAGGACCAGCCAAGAAGGTATCGCACTCATGGGAATTTATACGAGAATGTGCCCATAAAACAATAAAAGAACAAGGACTAGCATCTCACGATAGAGTGATAGATGTATTTCCTCATAACACAATAGCACATTGGACACTTAGCGCTTTGCCAGCATTTTTGGCAGGAGCCGAGTATCACAGCATGAAATTTACGGCAAAGTTCTTTATAGAGAAGTTCAAAGAAGTGCAACCAACGGTACTGAATCTAATACCACGACATTTAGAAATGCTACAGGAGAATGAGGAGTTCGAGAATCTCGATATGTCCTGTGTACGATATATGACATTAGGTGCAGCACCGGTAACACAAAAAATGGTTGATGTCTTTACGAGCCGTGGCGTAATGTGCGTGGCAGTAACTTATGGCATGACGGAATGTCCACCGCCTATGATGATAGGCTATAACTCACCCGAGTTTTCCTGGATAGATCCTAATATTACCTTTACGGACGATATGGAGGCAATTATTGGCAATGTACAAACAGGTGATTTCTTTAAAAAGGCCAGCGGCTCTATAGTATTTTCACATAGAGCTACAGAGATCACAGGCAAAACTTGGAAGGATGTCTCCTAATAGCGAGAGTCCATGCATCGGAGTCTGCCTTATAGAGGATAATGGCACCGACGATATTTGTCTTGGCTGTGGACGAACGCCTAAGGAGATAGAGAGATGGCTAACCTACACAGACGCCGATAAAATAGAAATTAACGCAATAGCACTTAACCGTTTACATAACGATTAGCTATTTACAGATATAAATAAACATACAAACACTCTAATCGTATTAACTACTATCAGAGTATAACAATAAGTATTACGGAGTAAGCACGCGGATGACTAATAAATTAATAGGAGAGGAATATCACACCTTTGAGAGAGGCAATAGAAAAGCCATAGTCTATAAAAACAAAAATGGATTCTATGTAAATCTAATGCTAAAATATGATGATGTCTGGGCTAAAGTACAAACCAGAGAAGTATTTGAGCATTCAGAGATATATGCCGAAAATGTCGCTGAGAACTATGTTGACGGATTATTAAATGTCAAAGATGATTATCGATATGAAACATAATAAACAAAATGTTGAGATACGAGTAACTCTCCACATGAAGAATCAGTATGGTGGCGACGGACAAACGGAGCCTACACGAGAGCAAGTGAGAGAGGCATTAATCGATTTCGCTAATAATGATTTACACTATACCGAAATAAGAACTGCTGTAAATGCAAATGAACCTGATAAAAGAGATTTATATTATGTAGATACAGACTTCCAAAAGTTCCAAAATGAGAGTAATGAGAGAGCTGATAGAGTATTAACGAAACAAGAACTACCTAACGGATACTCAGCAGGAGATAGCGAGGCATGGAATGTACACAATGATTTGGTAAGCGGAGTCATGCTAATTGATGGTAAAGAATATACATCATTACCCTTAGATAACTTCGGTGATATAGATGCTATACTAAAAGAACAAGCGATAGGCCGTGCCTCTGAGGAACAGGGAGGCAATAGAGAGTCTCAAGCTAAGCGCAAATCGTATAACACAGACCGTGATCCTTTAAACGAAGACTGAGACAAGTCCAAGTCTCCTAGTTTTTACACACAAAAACACACTATAACACACATCGTCTATACTTGAATAGGTATATTGGCGATCTGTGGCTTTTGGGTAGATCTAACCTGCCCTCGAACGAATGTCAAGCCCTCAGAGTACCAAAAATCATAAGGGGCAAGGGCTTAGCACACTTAGAACCTATTGTCAACCTTTCGGGAAGGATGGTCCTCTACACACAGACAATCGGCATTTAGAGTACCTTTCTAAGCGGTTTGGTGCGGGGATAGCGGGAAATCTTCTGGTATTCTTTGTAAATAATGCTTGACTTTTGGTCCTAAAGAGCGCATAATAAAGACATAATAAAGTAAAGGATAAAAAACATGGATATACAAATCACAACTATAGACACAATCACAGTTAACGATATATGTGAGCTAAGCCAGGACTCATATTACACACGCAATCCAGAGGACTTTGGCGTAGAAGGCGACATAGGCCCATGGTGTCCAACAACTGTATTCGTTAGCTCTATAGAGATTATCCAGTATGAGGACAAAGCGGACGGCGATATATGGTACCACGCTAAGGTAAAGCACGATGGTATGTGGGAAATATACACAGACACAGCGGTAGGACCGTTCATAGATTTAAAATTACAAGAGGCAGGCCACAAATTTAGCCATGTAGACTTTTCAGAACAAGGTATGCAAGAGAATAAGTTAATGGATCTGGACCTCGTAGCATAATAAGGAGAATAATATGTCACATCAAATAAACGACATGATAATAGACGGAATCATAGATGATGTATCTAATATGTCAGACCATGATGTCTCCAAAGCGCTATTCAACCAAGGAAAGAGAGTTCTTCCTAAGGACATGGACGCTAAGAGAGACATTCTAATGGATCTAATGTTCCAGAGTCTACCAGACGCGTAGACACGAGCGTAATCTAGGAGTACGCACTAAAGTCCTAGGCGGTGGCACCGGATAAGCCCATGGGGAGGAATGAGAAAGCCTCCCCGCCCTACCTCTAATTAAAAATAATGCTTGACATCTCAGGTGAGCTATGGAATTCTGAGCAGGCACGGTTCACAGACTAACTATATAGCCCTATCTTAATTTCTTACCAGATTTTCTTGCCAAAAAAAGTACGAGCAAAAAAGTGCTAAAAAACTTGCCAAAACGAAAAACCCTAAAAAACGATACCATCTGCGCTACAGTATTTTTGCCGTCTTTTGGTATAGCAGGCTCTTGTAATTTACTCTTCTATACAGTATAGTAGATACATGTTTAGAGAAGATTTTATCTTATTATTCGCGCTTAATGCTATAGTACTTGTACCTTACTACATACTATTCATTATGTAACTGTATAAATAAGAACATATATGAGTAAGAAGAAAAGAAACATTATAAAGGACTTAAAGCGTATGCGTCTTATCGCTACTAATAAGCAATGGGAACAGATGAAGATTGTAGGAGTTATCTCAGTTATACTATTGATACTCGTGCTTGCTACATTAGGTAGTATTAAATATCCTATACCACATCATTACTACGATAATATGAATTATACACCTAGCATGTATTCTAGACTAGCACAATTAGATGATATATCATGCGAATGTGGAAACGATCCAGATTGCTTTGAGCCTTGGAAAATACGCACACCTTATGATTATTATGTCTAATTAACGAATCCGTGCTTTGGTATCGTTTTTTCTAAGATATGATTATTATAAGTAATTTTGTAAAATAGACGACTAGCGGACTTCGTCGTAAACTTCGTTGTCCTTAACCTAAAGAGGAAAATAAAAATGTCTAAAGACGATAAGAAACTTCTATTAAATAGTGATTTAACGGAAACTGTTACTTTAAATGAAATTGAATTCGATGGTATAGAAACAACTATAAGTACCGACAATATTACTCTCGGTCCTTATCACACGGACACAATTACCGTGAATGGTATGGAGTATGCCTCAATGGCATCTGCCGTTACTACTGTTACTCTAGCAGATATCGAGAAAGATGAACGCCAATTAGAATTTGATCTCGGTTCGCCAGGGACAACTATAACCGTTAATGTGAATGACGACGACTCTTGACAACGAAAGATTCTTCGTTGAGTATTCTGATGGCAGAGGTAGATGGGAACCATTTACCATGTATTGGAATATCAATGATAAACACATAACACGGTTCTGGAAGGCAAAACTTCTCGAAAACTACATCGGTATCAATAATCGTACTAAGTATGCTTTATTAGATAAGCGTTATATGAATAGAGGCTTTCTTAATAGTAAAGATGGCGAATACTCTCGTGATATACAAGCAGTTTGTGATGAAGTAAACAATGCCATACAAATACTTAATATAGAATACTCTCAGATATCAGACTATCCTAAAATAGATTTAAAGTTCACACCTGAAAGATGTTGGAATGAAGAGTTCTTTCGCGATGACTTCAATCAATTACATCATCACTTTGAAAGACTTATAGGCCAAATTTGGAATTTAAGTACACATTATCAACAAATGACTCGTAAATGTCAATGGGCAGTACATTGTCTTAATAATGCGTGTCATGAGATAGAGTCTTTAATACATGGTGTTATTGAAATAGATAAATGGGAAGCTAAGAAACATTTAGCTCCTCAGCATCGACACTTCAATGAAAGATATGGTTGGTGTGGTATTAGTTTTAATACACCTAATTTTGATGGTATACTACATGGTGAAAAGCAGTACTTTGATTATGATGAAGAACACTTTAATGATTGGGAAACAAAAACAATATCATGGGGAACTCTTATACCTTACTATTCTCAGTTAGGCAAGAATCTTCGTGAGGTTTGGCACGATGGTGATGAGTATATCGACGACGGCAACATTAGTTCACATTGTCTTATGACAGGCGAATGTAATATATGTTTAACAGGTCCTGGAATAGATGATAAACCGATGATTGATTGGATACCAGGCGAAAAGGAGTTTGCTAAGTGGTTAGAAGAGCGAGGCTTTGATTATGAAGATCCTAAAGTAGGAGCAGGGTATGCAGTTATGGGTAAACCAGCATTTGAACTATTTCCTGATGATACTTGGCAAACTCTCGATGACAAAATTAAACGATGCGACAATATAACAGCAATAGGCTTTTGTGATAGAAGTTTAAATGTATGTGAAACACGCTCTTATAGATATGATTACACATGGCAAGAACAATACAAGGCAGAGTGTAAAATGTTCAAACAGAACAAATGGGAAAACACAGCAATGCACAAAATTAAAACAAATAAAGGTTGGCATGGTTAAACAAAGTCTATTACTATTTGGTTTGTTAGTTATAAGTAGATTATTACCTCTACCGCCTAATGCAGAGCCGTTGTTAGGGTTGGCAGTATTAACACCCTATATTACTAAAAACAATTTAGCATTTATATTGCCTTTATTGGTAATGTTTGTTAGTGATCTGTTTTTAGGCTTTCATGCTAGTATGTTATGGACATATACAGCATTAGCTCTTGCGCCCTATATAAGTCGCTACACGGGTATGTACACAGGGCTTATAAGTAGTTGGTTAGTATGGCATATTATGGCAAACACAGGACAATTATATCCACCATTTAGTTTAGAAGCATTAGTATTTGATATAAGATTTCTAGCAAGTGGTTTAAGTGTTGTGGTAATATATGATATAGTGAAAAGGTTATATAATGAACGCAGTACAATTTAAAGCATTCAGTCAAGGTAGACTAGGAACATTCTCAGTTCCAGCAGGCAAAGTAGCAAACAGTTTAATTAAAAACGGCATAACAGTATCCAAAGATGATGGTCTTTTGTGGCCTAATGAACCACAAGGTTGTATAGGTACAACTAATCAATATAACGCAACACATCTTTATACTGCTACAAACAAAGATAAAATTAATCATGATGACTCTTTGTTTCTCGGACTATCAGGTCCACTACCAGGTTATTTTACTGTTGATACTATGGGTTCTTGGCCTTACATAACACCTACATATACTAATATTGACTTAGACCTAGTTGATCTAGATAAGTACCCTCACGAACTCATAAACATGATAAAAGAGCAGAAACAGACTCTATATACATCAGCACTAGTAAACAAAGGCAAGGCTAGTCCAGAGCCTAAGAACTTACCTGACAATCATATACTTATTATTGTATCACATGTAGAAAATGAGTGGATGGATGGTTGGGCTATGTTTGGTAAACTAATCAGCATGTTAAGTAGAACTGAAAAATATAACTCTACAAATTATCCGGTTGTAATTAGATTTGATCCTAGATTATTTTTAGATCACCAAGCAGAACTAGATAAAAATAAACTAGAAACACACCAACCTATGTTAGATCATTTAGACAAGCTTGGTTTTAAATATTATTATGGTGCAGAGTCATTACACGATATATTGCCTAAGAGTCGTATTGTTATACAAGATGAAGGAGCACAGTTTTTAGAACCTCTTATATATGAAATACCTATGTTAACTTATGGTGCTCCACCTTATCATCAAGTAATAAAAAGAGTGTTACATCAGCATGAAATATTACCTGCTATTAACAATATTGATTGGCATGAACCATTAGCTATGAGAAAATGGCTGACATGGTATTTAAATGATTATGTATGCCACAGTCAAGAGTCATGTGATAAGCGAGTAGAAGAAATATTATCTACTCGACGTCGTTAAGTGGATTTTCAAGTATTGTTTGGATTTTCTCTTCTAACTCTTTTCTATTAGTACGAATATCAGCATCCATCTCTCTAAAACGCTTTTGCATTTCCTTTTCCATCTCATAGACATCGTTACGAATAGTTCTTTGTGTCTCGGCAGTAGTACTATCTACCTTACGAGCTAAATCTACAGCATTGCTAATATCGCCCTGTAAATTATCCTTAATGACTCCTGTTAGTTCAGTTAGTCTTACTATCTCAGTTTCTATGGTTGCTGGATTAAGAGCATTTAACTTCTTTTCTGCTATTAATAGACGATTGTAGAGTTCAAAACCTCCCCATAGGCCACCTATTAGTGTACCTATTAAAGGAAGTATTAGTAGGAGTTTACTCCCACCTATCTTTATCCCTTTATATTCTACTTCTGCCATGTCTTACTCCTTATATTGTGATAATATCATTTCTTGCATTTTTAAATCTGATTTACCTGCCATCATGTACATGCTATATTTGTTGTCGTCAATTTTGGCATTGGTATATAATGCTTTTACTTGATACCAATCTGGTTGATCTGTTAATTGTTCCATTCCTGTATAAGCGCTAAATCCTGCTTTATAACCTATTACAGCAACAGCTATTGTTTGGTTAGGTGTTTCGCCATCTTCACCTTGTTCTAATTGTGCTTGTAAATTTTCCATTGCTGCCTCTTCACCTAGTCTTTCTGCTAGATTCTCTACAGCTTTTGTTGTTCTTTGTTCTGATACACTAGGTGGCGCTACATCAAACTTAGCAAAGTTAGGAGCTTCATTACTTAGAAACTGTCCTATACTTTGTCCTGTACCAATAGCATCGTTAAATGTATTCTCAAACTCTGCACTACCGCCTCCAAAAGAATCTCCACCTGCCTCAAATGTAAACTCCGATTGTGCTACTTGTTGATCTTGTTGTTGTTCTGCTACTTCAAAAGCGCTAATTGCAGGACCACCAACATCTGTTTGTCCTACATCTATACTTACTTGTCCTGTTGCTTGTTCTTGTTGATCTAAGTATGTACTATCTCCTGATGTATCACTACTTACAAGAGTTCCTGTACTGCCTTGACTTCCACCATTAAATGTAACTCCTGAACTATTACCTGATGATGAAGAACTACCACTACCACTAGATACTTGTTGACTTACAACCGCTGCTGCCTCTTTACCTAGTTCGTTTCTTAGTTTAGCAATAACTCTACTAGCACGAGAAGGTTTTCTTTCTTCTGGTTCTGAGGCCTCTACTTCATCAGGTGTTATTTCATCTATTTCTCTATCTAATTCTAACTCTTCCTCTTCTATCATTTCCTCTTCTTCAAATAACTCCTCAGCTTCTTCATTAAGTAATTCTTCTAATTCTTCTGTGTCTATAAGTTCTTCAAATGCCTCATCGTCGATTAGCTCTTCTAATACTTCTAAATTTATCTCTTCCTCAAAAACTTCTTCCATTTCCTCAACAAACTCTTCTAAATCTTCTCTTTCAAAATCCTCGAGTGCCTCTATAAATTCTTCTTCACTAAACTCTTCTATAAACTCATCTACAGGTATCCACTCTTCTTCACGCATTATTTCTAATCCACCTTCTTCTTCAAGAATAAAAACATCTTCCATTGCAAACACTTGTTCTTCCATATACTGTTCTTCTTCACGCATCATGTCTTGTTCCAAGTCCCATTGGTCCATGTTAGCATCTAATGCTACAAGGAATGCCTCTTCTGAACCTGGTTCTGAGAAATCTAAAAATCCACCCTCATCAAACTCTGGTTCTGCTCCATACCACTCATCTACTTGTTCTTGTCCAAACTGTTCTATGTCTAGTGCATACCAATCGGCATCTGAAAAGTTCTCACAAGCGTTTTGATAACAAG
>ERZ802830.4535-NODE-4535-length-11090-cov-12.3024_pt1 | contig 11090 bp, 10 predicted proteins | sample MGYA00345654_ERZ802830 | MGnify/ENA primary metagenome ERZ802830 (study PRJEB30503, sample SAMEA104212375) | marine metagenome | biome: Westerlies Biome; feature: [SRF] surface water layer (ENVO:00010504) within the epipelagic zone...; material: water...
TGTCAGAGAAACCATTGGAGAGATCGCACAGTTGACGATAAATCCACCCTTGCGAGCATGGCGTGGTACGTCGAGCCAGCCGCCCCCAAAATCGACCCGCAGAGGCGCATCAGCAGGAGTGCGAATATTGCGAACAATCGAGGACGTGGAAACGGGCGTAAACTGCGGTGGTGTTTTAGCTAGCACGACATACTCAGCGCCGACTTGAGCGCAAAGCGCCCGCTTAGCGTCGGCGTATTGATCGTCCTCGGTCACTGCAAGCACGTCGGGCTCGATCTTGAGAAAGTGCTCCTTGAAATCGAGCCCGAGCTCATTGCAATCGCCGATCACAACTTGGTCGACCATGTCGAGCGCAGTCATGAGCGCTAATTTATGATCCTGCGGGAGCGAGCTACGACGTTTCTTGTGCTCCCAAAGCACCTTGTCCGAAGCAAAGCAAACGGTTAGGTGATTCCCTAAAGCGCGAGCTTCTTTAAAGAATTGGATATGCCCACCGTGGAGGATATCATAACATCCGGAGATAAAGACTTTTTTCATTTTGGTATGATTAAATAATATTGAGATCTATAGCAACCCTGTGAAGGACGGATGCAATACGGGCAGCGTAGAGGCGTCCCTTCATAAACTACTCCGATGGCTTCCAGTCCACCAAGGTGACTTGTGGGTTACGGCTATCGCGCCAATAGTTCCAAGAAAAGCGAATCGCCATATCAACCTTCTGCCCGACGTCGGGCGCGGCACCAAGACGCCAAGCGATGCCTGCAATGCCACGCCTTGCACTTGGGCTAATTGGCATACGAAAGCGAAAGTTTCCCTCACCAAAGGCCTGAGGCGCCTCGTCCAGCACGATGCCTTGCAGGCCGAACACAGGCTCAGGATTACCTTGCCCGAAGGGATGCAAGCGGTCGAGCTCTTCGAGTAGGCGCTCGCCGAGGTCCGCATAGTCGAGCCATGTGGAAATTAACAACGACGGCTCAGGTAAACCGGCAGGATAGAGCTTTTTCAGGCTTTCGAGATAACACTGCTTGAAGGCGGGAACGTCCGTGGTTTTGAGCGAAACTCCTGCCGCCATCGGGTGACCTCCCCAGTGGCCAAGCAGGTGGGCGCAGCTTTGGAAGACTTCGACTAGATTGACCGAGGCGACTGAGCGGCCAGAGCCTTTGGCCTCATCGCCCTCGGAACCAAGAATCACGCAGGGCTTATGGAAATGGCGACTCACACGGCTAGCTACGATGCCGACCACGCCAGGGTGCCAATCATCACCAAAAAGCACAATGCCGGGCTCGTCGGCGAACTCGGCAGCGGCACGTTCTTCCGCAAGTTTGGCAATGCTCCGCTCAATGCCTTGCCGCTCTTTATTCATTAAGTCGAGTTGCTTGGCCATCTTTTGGCATTCAGAATAATCTTGATGCAAAAGTAAATTGATTGGCAAAGAAGCGTCGGCAAGACGACCGCTAGCGTTGATGCGCGGGGCGATTTTGAAAGAGATATCAGCGCTTGTCATTTCTTGCCCACCGTCGATGCCCGAAACCTCGGCGAGGGCGCGGATGCCAATGCGCCCGTTCGCGCGCAGGTGACGCAGACCAAACCATGATAAAATACGATTCTCTGCGTGCAGTGGCACAAGGTCGGCCACAGTCCCCATGGCGACTAGATCAAGATAGTCTTTGAGTTGGATGCCCTCAACTCGTGGATCCTCAGCTTCACGGCGATGCTTGAGTAAGCCATGGAGTAGTTTAAAAACGAGGCCAGCGGTGCAAAGATCGCGCCATGGAGCATCCTCCGAATCGTTAACGTGCGGGTTGACGAAAATGCAGTCGGCGGGTGCTTGCGTTTTCGTTTGGTGATGGTCGACGATAATCACGTCGACGCCAAGTTCACGAAGGTAAGCAATCGGCTCATGGGCATTAGTGCCACAATCGAGAGCGATAAAAAGTTGAGGGATTTCGCTACCAAAGACGCGGTCAATCGCATCGCGACTCAATCCATAACCTTCATCCATTCGGCGCGGCACAGAATAGCGCGGTTCTAGATCGAGCGTGCGCAGCATGCTAACGAGTTGCACGGTACTGGTGACGCCATCGACATCGTAATCGCCGAAAATGACGACGGACTCTCTCCCCTCGATGGCCTGTTCGATTCGCTCGACGGCGGCTTCGAGATGGGTCATCGCAAAAGGATTATCTAATTGCGCGAGCCTAGGCCGGAGAAACTCTTCCGCCGCCTCGGTCGTGGTGATGTCCCGCTGCACGAGTAGCTCAGCTAGGACCTTCGGCAGACTTAAGCGCTCGACCAGATTAGCCGCCGCTTTGTCGTCTGTATCGATTGTCTTCCAGAGCATTTAGGAAATAAGAGTAAAGCTGATTAAACAATAGGAGAGGGTTTACCTCTCGACCCAGATCATAATGATCGATTCGAGGCGTAAAGCCTCTCCTACGGAAAAGGAGCGATTTAAAGCCTACGCTTCTTTTTGGCTCTCCCACTCGTAGCGCTTGGGCGTTAGCTGACGCTCTTCAACGTGACGTCGATCACCCTTGTGCCACCAGAAGAATATCGGGCTAGCGATGAAAATCGAGGAGAAGGTTCCCGTAAGGATACCGATGATGAAGACGAAGGCCAGATCGTTGATCACGCCCGCACCAAAGACGTAAAGCGATGTGGCGGCGAGCAAAGTTGTGATACTCGTGAGCAATGTGCGAGAGAACACCCGGTTGATCGCCAAATTAATGATACTGCGCAGATCCGTGCCAGGGTTGAGCTCTAGCTCTTCGCGAATACGATCAAAGGCTACAATGGTATCATTGATCGAATAGCCAACGATCATCAGAATCGCTGCAAGCATGGGCGCGGTGAACTGGCCACTAACGAAGAGTCCCATCTCACCGCAAAGTACGAAAATACCGATCGTCATAAGCACGTCGTGGATCGTTGCCACGACCGCGCCAACACCGTAGCCAACTTCGAAGCGAAGCGCTACGTAGAGCAAGATGCCGACGAGTGCCGCGAGCACGGAGAAGAGCGCGTTCCATTGAATCGTCTTTGAAATAGATGCTCCGATCTGATTGATTCCGGCTTGTTCAAGCCCAGCTTCAGGAAAGGCACCTTGAAGAATTTCAAGAGTAGGACGCGCTTGATCGAAGGGAGTTTGAATTTTCAATATTTCACGGTCTTCACCGATTAAGCTCTGATAGTTTACGGTGACGTCGCCGAGTCCGTTTTCTTCGAAGACTTGTGTGATCGCATCACTTTCTACCCGCTCAGAATAGCTAATCGTCATTTCATCACCACCGGTGAAGTCTTTACCGAGAATATTATCGTGGTGGATCACCACACTGACCACACCTGCGAGCACGAGCGTCCATGAAGCGATAAATGCAGGCTTACGGAACTTGAAGAAATCGATTTTCTTTTCTCTTAAGAGTTCTAGCCCGAGGATTTTAGAAAGGCCTGCGCCGTGAACAAGGAAGTCGATCATAAAACGAGTGACGACCAAGGCGCAGAAGATCGAGGCGCAGATACCTATGGCGAGCGTGATGCCGAAGCCCTTGACAGGACCAGTGCCGAGCCAGATAAGAATCGAAGCGGTGATCAGAGTCGTCACATTGGCATCCACGATGGTAGAGGTCACCTTATCGAAAGCGCCTGCAGTCGCATTTTTGATGCTCTTGCCGGCACGAAGTTCTTCGCGCAGACGTTCAAAAATTAGAATGTTTGCATCGACACCCATGCCGAGCGTGAGCACGAGCGCAGCGACACCGGGCAAAGTCAAAGTAGCCCCGAGGCTGGCAAGCACACCGAGCACGATGATCACATTGACGATTGCGGAGGTCACTGCGACCAGACCGCCAAGGAAGTAATAAAGAATCATAAAGCCAACGACTAGGATGGCACCCCACTGCGCGGCGTTAACAGAACTATCACGAGCACCCGCTGCCATAGTTGGACCCACTTCATACATTTCATCAACGCGGAGTTCGATCGCGAGAGGATTATTAAGAACATTAGCTAGCTCTCTAGCTTCGCGCTGGGAATAGCTACCTGTAATTTGGGCGTTTCTAGAAAGCACACCTTGAATAGTCGGCGCTGAGTAGAGCTTACCATCAAGCACGATGGCGAGGGGCTCGCCGATCATGCGCTCGGTGACGGCGCGAAATATGTCAGCCCCCTCATTGGTCATTTCTAGATTGATTTGAAAGCCACCAGTCTGGGTTTGTGAGGCATATGCATCGGCCACGATCTCACCCGTGGCTTCGGGAATGAGTTTTACGAATTTACTGCGCTCATAAGTTTCGCCAGATTGGCGGTCTTCGATCTCCTCATAGAGTACTTCATAACCGACGGGCGACCGGTTGGCGGGTGTCGAAGCAGGCAAAAGGTCGGGATGCACGGAGCGAAACTCCAGGCGGGCGGGCTTTTTGACCGAATCGATCACCTCTGGGTTATCCTTGGTAGAAAGGCCTGCCAGTTGTATTTCAATCGCGTTATCGCCACGTGCACGAATCACCGGCTCAGCCACACCCATGCCGTCGAGGCGCTGGGCCATAATTTCAATCGCGTCTTGTAACTGTTCCTCTTGTTCAAATTCGTTGAGGCCATCTTGAGCTGCTTCGTCAATCACCAGCGTCACGCCGACGCCGCCCTTGAGGTCGAGGCCGAGGCGGAGTTGGCTTTGCGCCTTGCTCAAAATATGTTTGAGCAGAATATCATTACGCTTGGTCTGGTTAGCCACATCGGCGACGTTGATCTGCGGGAAGAACTTAGCGTAATCAATCTGCTCTTCGACACCAAGATCGCGTAATGCGATGAAGAGCGTGGGTGACGCTTTTGCATCGACTCGGGTTTCTGCACGCTGGAGCAAGTCGGAAAAATCAGCCTCTTCGGCCGTGACTTGTGCAACAATGTAATCCTCGAAGGGACGATCTTGCAGGGGGGTGATACTCATCACGCACCAAAAGATGATGGTGCCGGTGAGTAGGAATTTCCAAAGAATATTTCCGGACATGGCTAAAAAGCTGAACGCTAGGGGTTTAAAGAAAGAAAAGTGATCTATGCTTCGGCAGGCGCGACCTTATTGGCAACGAAGCCCTTTCCGAGCTCGATCTTGGTATTGTCGGCGATGCGGACCACGAAACGATCTTCCTTCACGTTCGTGATTGTGCCATAAACGCCACCGCTAGTAACGATCTCGTCGCCAGTTTGCAATTCGCTGAGCATCTTATCGTGGGCTTTCTGGCGCTTGCGCTGTGGCGCGATGATGAGAAACCACATACCTACAAAGAGCAGAATGATGGGTAAAAACTGGCCGAGGCCCCCACCGCCGCTTGTCCCTTGTGCCAATGGAAGGATAATAGAAATTTCAGAAATAGTCATAGTGCTTGATGGTTGAAAAACCGAGGAAGCAAAGGGAGTCGCCCCTAAATAGCAAGTTCCTATTCGTGAGGCTTGAAAACAACTAGTTTCCTTAGATTCAATTTTAGAGCCTGGGAAAGCCCTAATCTCGGTGCGCCATGCTAGATGCTCCCCAAAGCAGCTATCACTCTCCTAGTCCCATACGCCGGATCAAGAGCCGTAAATGCTTAGGAGACTCACAGAGAATAGTGGCATCTGGGTCGCCCGGAACAAGCTGTACTTCTGCCAAATGGAGGGCAAGCCCGTGAAAAGAAGGGAAATTAAGCCCCGCGCGCTGCTTTTTGGGATGCAGCTCGCGCTGTGTAGGCGCGGCGGCACCGCCATAGAGGGCATCACCCATCACAGGGATCTCGTGGGCGGCGGCGTGGGCGCGGATCTGGTGCGGACGGAAAAAATCGACGCTGGCCTCCCAGAGCGCCCAGCCTTTCGGCGATTCGGCGATCCGCTTGAACTCGGTGAAGGCTTTTTTGCCTTTCGCAGTCGAGGGGATCATCTTTGGCTTCACATTATGCTGAAGTAGTGGCGCATCCGCTCGAAAGCTCGCCTCTGAGCCGGCAGGTTGTGCCGCTGAGATAAACTTAAATCGAAAACGACAGTCGCCCGAACCGAAGTGATTACGCAGATCGGCCAGCGCTTCGCGGTGTTTGGCAAACACAGCAACTCCGGAAATCGCGGGATCCAGATAGTAAACCGAGCCGAAGAGCGTGGCCTCACGGCGCAGCAGTTCGGGCTTGCCTGCTTGCAGCTGCGTATTGAGTGCGGCATCCATATCTGGCTCGGTATCCCAAGGATAGGCGCGGGTGCCGACACCAGGGGGCTTTTCCAGCGCGAGCCAAGCTGCCGTCTCGGCGATTACAGGCAGACGCAAGGGCTTTTCTCCGAGTAAGGGCGGCGGAAAGCCGATCGCGTTTTTCTTGTTTGGTTTGTCGGGCACGCGCTAGGTAGATACAAAATACCCTCGATTCGACAAGCGAAACCGAGGGTAATTTAAAGGGCTTGAAGAAAATTTAAGCCGCTTTAGGCAGCCAGAAGCTGAGCGCAACGTGCCTTGTGGCGAGCAATCTTGTTCGGGTGCACGAGGCCGTTTTTACCGGCTTTATCCAAAGTGGAAATGAAGTCACGCGCTGCGACAACCAAGGCCTCCTTGTCACCTGCAGCAGATGCTGCGTCGACCTTCTTAGCGAAAGTCTTGAGGCGGGTCTTGACCTGACGATTACGCAGAGAACGAGTCTCTGTTTTGCGAATGTACTTAAGTGCGGATTTTGTGTTAGCCATAGCTGATAAAAAGTTAAGAGGCGGGAAATTGCGTGTACCCCACTAGCCTGTCAAGGCGGAAAATTTGAGAAAAAGTGTCAATTTCGGAGTGCTGTAAGCCGGATTTTGTCCACCATGCGCCGAAGCGCTTGGCTGTGCGTTCATTTATCTATCTCGCCGAAGCGAAATTCCCACCGAAGTGAGATGCGACATACCCGGAATCATTGGACGAGCCGCCCGATCCCCTATTTTGCCTTGCACCGGATTGGGTTTATCATGCCTCCTTCGTTACCTCCGGAGCGGTGAGCTCTTACCTCCCCATTTCACCCTTACCTCAGGCAAGCCGAAACTTGCTCAAGGCGGTATATTTTCTGCGACACTATCCGTCACGTTAAGTTGCCCCAACGCGCCCCCGCTTTCACAGGGAATCCTGCCCTACGGTGTCCGGACTTTCCTCTCAATCTTACGACCAAGCGAACGCCCACACTCCGAAATCGACTCAGACAAGCTGACCCACCCTTTCTTCGGGCGCAAGCGGTAAATAAGTCCTTACACGCGGTGCCAACAACTGGCCTGCGCGATGCTGTATTGAAACTTCCGCGCGTGTTCTCGGATGAGAAAAGGCATATCCCACTGCCGATCCAGCACGAAGGCAGGCTCCAATGCTTTACGCAGCCCCTCAAAGGAATCGACCGCCCCATCGCCTAACCAGTTCCCGGGCGGCGTATATTCTTCGAGCCAAGTAAAGGGAGTCGTCATAAAGAGCTGCCCAGACGGTTTGACCAGCTCTGGCAAGCGCTCCAACAAACGCATAGGCTCGGGCAAGCGGCAAACCAAGTTACATGCGATCACGAGATCAAACTGGCCAATATCAGTACGAATGCACTGCGCATCTCCTTGCTCAAAGCTGAGTCGACTACGGTCGATCATTGGATCGACCGAGACAGTTAATTGCGTCGTGGCCGAAGCTTCGTCGAGTCGGGTTGCTGGGTGCCCCCCTTCGACCACGATGCGATTGGCCGCGTCGATAAATGCCTGCGAGTAATCGATACCAATCACCTCCTCACAATGCCTTGCCAGTTCGAAGCTTGACCGACCGACTGAACAGCCAAGATCGAGCGCTCGGGTGCCTGCCGCTAATTTTGAAAGATCGGCCCCCTCCAGTGCACAGCGCTTAGGGAAGTCCAGGGCATCCGCTCCCCCAAAAGGGTAAGGAAACTGCTCTTCAGCATTCGCATAATGAAAAACCAGATACTGCTGTAGCAGTTCGTCGGACTCGTAGGGATTTTCGATATTCATAGGCAGCCTGGACTAGGCTCAGGCGGCACGAATCGACTAAGCCTCAACAGCAAGTTCCGCCTCAAGTAAGTCCACCATGTATTTCGCGGGCTTATAATGCTCAATCAGAATTTCTGTCTGTTCACCACGGATCATCCGCGCTTGCTGTAAACGGATCTCGGGAGTTTTGTGCGGCGCATACAGGACATCGTCATGGGAGGCGTTTTTATGCTCCTTAAAGAGGTCTGGCGTAATCTTTCCGCCTAGGTGATCATCGCGACCAGTGGCTACGTGGATCGTGCCGAGGATTTTTTCGTCTTGGATATCGCGACCTGAGAAAGGTAATACCTGAGTGCCGAAGCCGAGCTCACCAATCGCACCAATCATGGGATCATCTTTGAGGCGACGGTTATGATCTTCAATCTCTGCATAGTCGCCGTAAACGAATTGCGATTTTGTGATCATGCCATCTTCAACATGAAGAAGGCCAATCGTGCTCTCGTCATACTTGAAGGGAAAAACGCCCTCCGCACTTTCTGGGACAAAATAAACTTCCCCGGCTGGCAGATTAGCCACATCACCGCCCTTGCTTGGGGGGCAGAGACCGTGACTCTTCTGAGCCTCTTGCCCACGGGTGTGAAGCTTGAGAGTGTAGACTTTATTTTCGACCTCAAAGTCGATTTCGAAAGTATCTGCCTTAGTTAGACCCAGGCGCAGCCTCTCAGCTTCTTCACTCACAAGGTCATAGTCGACGGAAAGTCCGGTGTCCAAAATGATTTGATTCAGGCCGTGGAGGGTCGCACCGCGGAAACCAAATTCTTTGCACTTTGCCGTCAAAGGGGCCGTCGCGGAGAAAGTCGAGACGGTTAAAATAATATCATACTTGGTGTAGATATCCTTATCTAAGCTCAAATGATTGCCCTCTGGGTCGAAGCAATCGTCTTCCATGTCCAGATTGCTGCCTCCGGTTTCTTTGTAGGCGAAGATTTCGCCGCCCGTCCAGTTCATCTCGTCTAACTGACCATTTTTGAAACCCTTGTAGAAAACCTCGTGCCCGTAATTTTGGATCGAGAGAGTTTCGTCCTCGAGGAATTTGAAGTCTTTCATGTCCGCCGGGTTCGGCAGGTCGATAAGAATACAGACCTTTTCACCATTACCGCGACCGAAACAAGTCGTAAGTAGACGTGTGAGGCTGAAAGGTGCAAATGTGCGTTCGTTAGCGTTGAGTATCATGAGTATTGGTGTTAAGTTGATTTTACAGAAACCACTACCCCTATTCATAAGTAAACACATGTCAAAGCAGGTTTGACTAAAAGCTGCAGATAAATGACATCGCAAAACACATCAACACCTGACATAAAGCCCTCAATCTATGAAGCGCGCCTTCGATCTAGTTAGTAGTCTATTGCTCTTAGCCGCACTGTGCCTGCCGCTATTAGTCATTACAGTGCTGCAAGTCATCAAGCTCGGGCACCCTATCTTTTTTAGGCAAACACGCGCAGGCAGAGACGGACGTGCCTTCAAAATCCTCAAGTTCCGCAGCATGCGTAACTGCCAAGGAAGCGACGAAGAACGCCTCATCGCATGGGGACAATTCCTACGTAGCACCAGTATCGATGAGTTGCCTGAATTGTGGAATGTGCTCAAAGGAGAAATGAGCCTAGTTGGCCCCCGCCCCTTACCGACAATCTACTTGGAACGTTACTCGCCCGAACAAGCCCGCCGCCATGAAGTGCTTCCAGGCATCACCGGTTGGGCCCAAGTCAATGGGCGCAATGGCCTTAGCTGGAAGGAACAATTCGAGCTCGACCTCTGGTATGTCGAGAACCGTTCCTTCTTGCTCGATCTCAAAATTCTCTGTTTAACTATAAGCACCGTCTTAAGCCGTAGAGACATCGCCGAAAAAGGCCAAGCAACACGCAGCGAATTCTTTGGTAACTAAGACTACCCTCTACGATACTCCTTATGCCAGACCGCACAGCCATCCAATCCCTAATCCTTGAATCGGTGCAAATGCTCGCCGAAGATTTCGAGCTCGAAGCACTGAAGGCTCCGAACCCACAGACCGCGCTGTATGGAGGAGATGGCTTGCTCGATAGCATGGCGCTGGTCAACCTGATCGCCGACATTGAAGAGGCCTTGGCCGAGAAGTTTGACGTCTCCATCGCATTGGCCGACGAAAAAGCCATGAGCGCAAAAAACTCTCCTTACCGAAATGTCGCTAGCTTGACTGATGCAGTCATCGAAAGGATGCCCACATGAAAACGATCGTTATCACCGGAACGCGCAAAGGAATCGGCAAAGAAATGGCCGAGCACTATCTCGCCGAAGGTTGGCAAGTCGTTGGTTGCTCCCGGGGTGAAGGTAGTATCGATCACGCCCACTACCAACACTTCGCACTCGATGTGAGCGACGAGGATGCCGTCATTGCGATGGCTCGAACGATCAAGGCCAGCCATGGGAAGGTAGATGCGCTTCTTAATAACGCCGGCATCGCATCGATGAATCACGCGTTGCTCACGCCCGCCAGCACGGTGAACCGCATTTTGCAAACTAACGTAGTCGGCACCTTTCTTTTTTGCCGTGAGATGTCTAAGCTCATGCGCCGTACTAATAATGGGCGTATCATCAATTTTACTACAGTCGCCCACCCGCTCAACCTCGAGGGTGAAGCCATCTATGCCGCCAGTAAAGCCGCCGTGGAAAGCCTGACCCGGATCCTAGCCCGCGAGCTAGCCGAGCTAAAGATCACAGTCAACGCGATCGGTCCCACCCCCATCGAGACCGATTTGATCCGCGGCGTGCCTCAAGAAAAAATGGATGCCCTCCTCGCCCGCCAAGCCCTCGGTCGCATGGGTGAAGTCCGCGACGTGATCAACGCCGTCGATTTTTACCTCCGCGAGGAGAGCGACTTCATTACAGGTCAAGTGCTCTACTTAGGCGGAATCAATTAGAGCAATCATGACTCTTATTGAGGCATGCGATAATACTCATTTTTCAGAAGTTTCCAAAGTAGCGAGTAAGCGCGCCCTCAAAATAAACAATGACTTGGATTTGCCAAAAACTAGCCGCTTGTGGCGATCGCATCGCCTGCTACGAAGCAGGCAAGGCATGGAGCTACGCCGAGCTTATCGAGCTCATTGACCACG
>ERZ802830.4536-NODE-4536-length-11086-cov-33.1936_pt1 | contig 11086 bp, 14 predicted proteins | sample MGYA00345654_ERZ802830 | MGnify/ENA primary metagenome ERZ802830 (study PRJEB30503, sample SAMEA104212375) | marine metagenome | biome: Westerlies Biome; feature: [SRF] surface water layer (ENVO:00010504) within the epipelagic zone...; material: water...
GCCGACTGCGCCGTCCGCAATCTGTCCACTACCAACCGCACCTGTTCCAATATCCGCAGATCCAACGAGTAAAGCCTGTGCGCTTTGTACCGCTGTATAGCCTGACTTATTGCCTGAGAAATCAACGGCCCGCAGATAAAAGAATCGGGTGTGCTGACTTAACCCCGTCAGTATGTACTCCTCGCCACCAATCTTTGCGGTAGGCGTTGCACTTACTGAAGGCGTGCCGCTTGTTGTGGTCACGTGGACTTCTACGAATGCCAGATCGATGTCTGTCGGGTTAGTCCATTCGCAAGTAATTTGATTGATGCCCGCAGTCAGCGTCACCGCTGTTGGTGCGCTTGGCGCAGTCGTGTCACCATTCAGTGCGAGGTTGGTAATGCTACTGCCAGTGCTTTTAACGCCGACAAGGTTTTGCGCTTGCACCAAAAAGTCGTAGTTACTAGATAGGTCTAAGCCCTCGATTAAGGCTCGTGTCTGCCGTGTCTGAACTTCAAAGTAATCAGTTGTGCCGTTCTTATTAAATCGGACAGTGTAGAACTCGATGAACGCGTCATCGGGCGCAGTCCATGTAAGCTCGACAGCAGACTTGAGGCGACCATCTGGGCCGCGCAATCCTATCTCTGAGCTTGTCAGACTTGTCACATTGTCTACTGTGCGACCGTCATACAGGTCTAGCTCACCGCCTGCTAAAAAGTCTTCTTGGTCGCTAGTTGTCCAGTCGTAGACAGCCGATGCTGTTTCAATACACGTCAGATTGACGCCAAGCGATCCGCCGTCGGCAATAGCAAGCGAATAGTCAACAACCTCAAACACTTTGGAGCTATAACCGAGCCGCTCGTTAGTGACGTTAATTGTGTCGCCAACCTTAACCTGCAAGCCCTTTAGGTTTACAGACATCGTGATGATGACTTGCTGGCGTGACTTGAGTAGTGCGATCTTAGCTAGTCGCTGTGCCTGCGTGTTGTTAGTCACAAACGGCAGGGGCATATCAAGGAATATAGGATCGCCATCCTCTGTGGCGAACGTAGAGCTTATCTGAGGCGGGTAATCCAGTACCTTGTAGTTCTTTTCCTCTGAGACGAATATGCCCTTAACGCCGTTAAAAACGCTCCTACGCGACTGCTTGGTCTGCGTCTGTATATCAGATATGCAATCAGCCTCGTCAAAGGTGACTGTCGGTGCCTGATACTCTGCGCCATCAACAAAATACTCGCCGCCCGAGTAAGTCAGTCTGCCGCCCATAGCAGACAGCAACTGCTCGATGTTGTCCTTAATTTGATTCCCTGTGTCGAGTACGCCGTTACAGGTATAACGATCTTGAGTGCCACCACCATCTAACGATACCTGCTCCTCACAAAGGTCTGCGGCATCAATAACTGATTGCGTGTTTATGTTTAAAGCGGTTTCGCCAAGTCCGTAGTCTTGGTCGATCATGTAGTCACGCAAGCACAGGGCGGGGTTGTCGCTGTACGCGAACACCTGCGTGCGTGGATCGTAGACACGCTTGCCCTTAATGACAGCAGTTATGTTCGGGACGCCCTGCGGGAATTGGTCAGTATCCCACTCTAGTCTGAAATGCGCGTATGCAATGCCCGACAGCTTGTGATCATTGGTCCACTTATTAGACGCGCTGACAAGCGAGCTAACGGCAGTCTGCGTATCTGTGCCGAGCTTAGTATTTAACTGGACATACGTCCCCCAGTTGCCTTGGAAGCCACCATTTAAAGTCCATATTTTCTTGTCGTTGAAATAAAACTCTTCAAACGAGTTGATGTGGTGCGTTGCGAAAACAACCACTAGATGTAGGTATTTGTTATCGCTTCCAGAATGCTCAATAAAGACAACATTGCCGCCGACGCGCATTTGCCCATAGATGAGCTTGCGTGTGCCCGCAGGCTCGCGTGTGGTCTGTGTGATGCCTCTAAGCTGTGCGCCCAGACTAGGCTTAGGCGCAAGAGCGCGTGATACCATAGACAGGCCAGCGCCGATGGCGAAGGCGACGGCTAACTGAGTAAAAGTTATCGCCGTAATAGCTAAGGCGGCACTCGCCGCTGAAGCCAATCCCGCAATTGCCGCAATAGCCATATTTTTATCCTAAAATTTTACTGAATACCGTCTCTATCTCTTCAAAGCCAAGCCGCTCCATGATCGGATCGAATGGCTGATGCGTTTTAGTGTTGATGTGTAGCTTGGTAACACCTTCAGCCTTCAGAGACTCTATAGCGAATTTTACCAGCTTCAAGCCTGTCAGTCCCTTACGGGCTGGCTTAGTTAAGAAAACGATATCGTTGTTAGCGAATAGGTGGTCTTTGTAGTGCAGTGATCGGCTGACCATGATGACAAAGTAACCCATAAGCTCGCCGTCTTTTCGGGCCGTGTAAATACGCAAAGCATTTAGCTCGTCAAGCCGCGCATACTCTCGCCAATCAGGGTTAAGCTTTATAATATCTTTGTTCAGTGCAATCTCGTTCCAATGCTCCATAAGCAATGGCTCAATCTCACGCCGTACCTTAGCTAAGTTTTCAATTGCAAAGTCCATAGCTGTTTCCTAGTCTCTGAAGGTGTTTCTCGGCCCGCCTCGATCAAATCCGCCGCCACCACCGCCACCACTACTTACGGATGCGCGACCCCAAACAATTTCTTTCTCTTCCATCTCTGCGACAAACTCTAGCCCTTTGTCAGTGGGAAAGTCGATTTTCTGGTCTTCTGCGGTGTAACGTCTAACGCGTGTGCGCTCAAATTCAATCAAGCGATTTTCGACTGTAACCTGTATGGTCGAAGTCTCGCCGCCATCGTTAATAACCATCGTATCCATAAAGCCGCTAAACACGACTACAGGGTTAGATATGACTCCGTTGACAGCATCCATCGCGCCAAGCAAAACCTTTAGCTCACGGCCTTGGTAGTCTTCGTCGCGGGCTTTAGAAAGTAACGGGCTAGTAACGCCTGACAGCGTGACTGTAATGCCGTTGGCTGATAGCTCTGACGTTTCTGCTATCTCGCCAATACTCAGCAAAGAACCTGCGCCAACGTAATCGACGCCGCTTACAGTGAGGTCGCCAATGCCGCTCCAGAGGTTAAGATTCCCTGTATCGAATGCACACTGAACTAGGGTTATGGGGCGAACTAGGTCGGCGGTAACTGCCGACTCCATCGCCGACGTCAATGATCTGCTCATATAGCCTCAACGCAAGCAAAAGTAAAACCGTAGAGACTAGCAGAGTTGATATTCCATGCGATTTCATTGCTTGCTAGTCGCCATGTTCCTACAGGTAAGGTGAAGTCCAAAGACGTTGAAGTCGTAATAGCAGTGCGGAGCGGTGGCATTATATCTATTGTCGATGACGTTTTATCGGTAATGATATACAGCGCACCACCTATCTCGAAATAGTCACCAGCGACTGCGCCTGCGGTTGTGCCTGTTACAGTCGTAGCACCCTTTGTGCCTGCCGTAATCGTCCCTGTAGCCGTCGTATTGTGTAAGGGGTTGCCAAGGGTAAAGGTGTTTGCCTGACCCCGTAGAGCGGCAAAGAAAGCCTCTACCTGCTTTGCATCGGACCGCTTTAGTGGTGGCAATGTTACCTCTGCCTCCCATCTGACACCCTGATGCTGATAGACCTGCTGGTCATAGGTAAAAGGCGACTGACTGATCGACGTTGCTGATCGCAAACGCATCGTCATGTCTTGGATGCCTACATTAGGAAATGCCGCCATTTATGCTGTCCCCATTGCCTTGCTGAATGATCCGCCTCGCATTCTAGCATCTGCGACAGCAGACTTAGCCGCGTTGCTTATCTGTGGCAGTAGATTAGCAATCTCAGCACGCACGGTTTGCTGTACGCCTGTTGTGACGTTTATGTGCTGGACCACTGTAACACCGCCGCCGCCTAGCTGATTGTTTGGGACTACTGTGCCGTTTCCAGATGGCACCATAAGCTCAGGACCGCGCTCGCCAACTATGTAAGGTTGTCCGCCTGTTACTGGGCCACCTGACGCTCTAAAGCCGACTGCTTTAGGTGGAGGGGCTGTTGAAGTGCCGCCACCACCGCCAAAGGCACCAACTATCGCACTAAATATTTGTTGAGTTATGTAATACTGGACCGCCATTCGTATTAAATCATCTATCACAGACTTAGCCATGTTCTTTATTGCATCACCGAACTTTTGAGCGCCAGTAATTGCATCAGTAAAACCAGTGGTAAAAGCGTTCATTGTGTTATTAGCGAAGCTGACCACTAAATCTTCAGATTGCGGCAATTTAGTATTTAAAGCATTTAACTGCTCTAGGTACTTGTTGACTATGTTGTCGTCTCCACTTTTTGGAGGCTTGCCTAGTTGCAAACTAAAGTCACCGACTTTATTGCTTAGATTTGTGAAAAAATCATCGAACTCACTTTGAGAAATGCCAAAAATATCTTCTATTTTTAATTCTGGTATGCCAGATTTTGCATCGACGCTTTCTCTAATCTGCTCACGTTTCTCGGCTAAATCTCTTTCGATTCCAAGGATCATATTCGCGGCTTCAGTTTCTACTATGCCGCGCCGCTTTGCTCTTATAAGTACATTTTTTTCTGCTCTGGTCAGCCCTTTGTCTTGTTCCTCAAAAGAAAGTCCGCGAATTCTGATTAGCTCTTCTAAAAAGGTTTTTTCTTCTTCTAACGCTCGCAATCCCACTCTGTCATATTTAATGCCAATTTCTAAAACGGCAGAATTAACTTTGTTAATACCGACGATAATAGAGTTAAGTATTCCAAAAATAGCACGAGCGCCAGCCTCAAAAGCTGATATAAGTGATCGGGCAATGGTTTTTCCAACCTCTGCAAAGCCAGTTTGCGCGTCACCAAAAGACTTCAATGTCTTTACGAGAGACTCAACGATAAATTCAAGAGCAGGAGCGAGTGCCGCCACCGTCTGATCTATTATTCCTTTGAAGATAGTATTTAGCTTCAAAAACTCATCGTTGGCATCTTCAACACCAGCCGCCGCCTCTGAGGACATTACCGCGCCCAATGCTCTAGCTTCACCTAGCAATTCGCTTAACCCGTTTCTGCCGAGTCCAAGCGTATTAACAAGGGCCGCACCCTCAGAGTCAAAGAGCTTAAAGGCAAGTCTTAACTTGTCTGTCTCGCTCTTAACGCCGTCGAAGGCGTCAGCAAGCACAAGCATTCGCTGATCAAGTGGAAGCTGAACAAGATCACGGGCATCAATGCCTAACTCCCGAATCGCGCCTTTAGCTTCACCCGTACCCATAGCCGCTTCTGATGCTCTACGGCTAAACCGTTGAAGCGCCATGTTCATCGTGTTTACTTCTACGCCAGTGATTTTCCCAGCGTACTGCAAGGCACTCAACGCCTCGGTGGTCGTGCCTATCTTACCTGCTGTTTTGGCAAGGGCATCGGTAGCTTTTAGCGAGTTAGATATGAGTAGGCCAAGACCGCCAGCACCGACGGCGGCAACTAGGGCAGTCTTAAAGTTAAAGAAAACTTTAGAGAGTTTACCAAAGGCGGCTTTGATACCGCGCAAGGCTTTCTGCGTTTGGTCGAACGCCTTAATTACTATGCTTACAGTTTCAGTCGCCATCTTTAGACTCGCTCATTATCTTGAAGTAAGCGAGCCACTCTTGAAACTCATTGACCGAAATCTGCTCGACTTCTTCGATAGTCTTGTGTAACCGATCAGCCAAGGCAATGAGATTCATCCTAGACTGATCGGCCTTTAGTTTTTTTCGACGTCCTCAAATGCCTCGATAGTGCCAAACATCTCATTGGCAATACCAGACACAACGGTCGTCTCTTCCCCCATCAAATCGAGTCTGTCTTCGGCAGAGGTGAACAGCTTGTCGCCGTCCTTGCTTTCTGCCTTCATGACAATCAAATCGACCATTGCCGCGATGCTAGGGTTCTGCATCACTTGCGGGTGTCGCTTCTGCAACTCGTTTAGGTCATAGCAAGTCAGTGGGCGACAAAACAGAGCGAACGGCCCTGACTCATCTGCCCACTCTGCGACCTCGATCTTACGGCGGGACTGCTTACGTCGCGCTCGTAATTCCTTAGCCAGACCCATTAGTTAGACGACTCAGTGATCGCGCCTGATACCTGCACAGAGAATGACGCTTCTACAAGCCCGTCATAAGATGCAGAGATAGTCTTTGCAGTAACGATGCCAGCGCCTGCGTAATACTTCTCGCCAGTGCCTGTGCCTGTTGGGTGAATTTCCCAATCAATTGCGGCACCAGAATCAAGCACTAACTGCTGTGCGTCTGCGTCATCCCAAAGCGCGTCGATAGTCAAAGTCGCGTCCTTGAGGCTGGACAGGTACGACTTAACCGAATCGCCCATCACGGTGTCTTCGATAGTGTCTGCAACCTCGTCGATGCTGTACGAACGTACCTCGCCAACAACTGCCTCTGTTCCACCTGATACGGCAACCTTGACCGATCCAGTTGAGCCTTTATGTGTAGCCATGAATTTTCTCCCTTACGCGTCGCCGCGTGTGTATTGATAAAGAATCTGAACGGTGACAATGACGCCGCCTATAGGGTCTATTGTACCATCATCCACCTCAACGCTAATAACTTGCGTATCAATAGCGTGACCGCCACGCGTTCTATCCTCGTCGAGCTTTTCGTCGATAGCCTCTGCAAGCTGATTGCGGGCTGTGTCGATGTTCTTGTGCTTCACAAAGCAAACTAGTTCGTAGTCAATCGTGCCGTGTCTGCTAGTGGCACTGCCGCCCATGCTGGCGTCTTCGCGTGTCTCGTTTGCTGTCCTAACTAAGATGGCAGGAAATTGCGCGTTTGATAGCTTGTCAAAGTCAAAAGGCTCGCGTGTCACCTTCTTGACGTTGGGGCTAGAGATAGCAGTCAATGCCGTCACAATATTGGCGGCAATGTTTTCTCTTACGCTCATATCTTCAGACCCCTAAAGTAAACGTCGCGTATGGCTCGCATATCGCCCCTATTCAACCCAAAGAACTTACGAGTACGGTTGTTCTGCGCCGCCTTCTTTGACTCCGCTCTACTGCTAAAAAAGATTAGGCCGTCTTGCCCTTGTAGCCCAGAGGTCATGGCTCCGCGCATCTTGCCTGTGAAGATCAGCTTTACCTTGTCAGTGTCTCTACCCTTGCTTTTACGGAAGCCCTTGTAGGCATCTGAGTACGGGCGGAATGGTTGCTCGTTTACATCAAGGCCAAGGCTTGTGCGCTTGTTAATTCGATTGACGCCCTCTGCCGCCGCTCGGCGCATCGCTCGCTTGTGGTTCTGCGTAAACGTGCGCCCGAGCTTCTCGACCATCTTACGAAGGTCACGCGGCTTAGTGTCAATGTTGACCTTTATCATCTGTTAAGCCGATTAAGAGCGACAGGCTCTTTCTCTTTGTCAGTGACAGTGCCGTCGTCGTCTGCATCGTACTCGACACCATCTTGGAATACTGCGTCTAACTCTTCGCCGTAACGCGCCTTGTAGAAGTCAATCATCTGCAAAAAGCGGTCGTCGTCTACCCAGTTGGTTAGCTGTGGCAAAGCGTACTTCCACAATACGAGGTACGCCGCAGAGCGTGTCCACTGCGACTCGGTGAGATAGGTTACGTCCATCTCGCCAGCTATGCCCTTACGGTGCCACCATCGGTTACGAATCTCGCGCTCAATGTCTGCCTGCGCTCGTGCGTGTTCATCTGAAAAGCTAGTGATGCCGAAGTCTAAGATATCAGGCACTAACTCTGTTAAATTGCTGTCGTCACTAAATGCCATGTCATCACCACTTTACACGCGCCGACCAATAGACTGGATCTAATGGCGTTGCGTTCTTTAGGTTGTCACCGTGTCTAGCGTACCAAGCCGCTCGCATGGCCTTGTCGCGGGCTGACTCCCCATCACGTGGAGGGTAAGTCTTCGCGCCTTGAGCGCCAAATCTAACGAGCTTGATAGCACCTTTGTAGCGAGCTAGAACCGCATGAGACTTGTTCGGATGTCGTGGCGTGCGCTTTGCCACGTTGTAATCCTCGAACCTCTCACCTCGGTAATTGATCGCCATATAATCCTCAGAGTAAAGCGGCCCCGAAGGGCCGCATACATCTTAGAGTGTAGCGTCAAACAGCATCTCAACACCGTAGCTGTCATCAAGCTCTGCAACACCGTAAACGGCGGTAGCATTAAGCTCGAAGGCACGGTTAGATGCGTCACGCTCAGTCTCAAGGTTGAAGTCACGCTTCATAGCCATGCAGATAGCCTCACGGGTAAATACACACCCTTTGGCATCTCCTGATCCATCAACCGCGACATTTGCTGACTGGTACACTTCGATACCGCCGACAGAGCCTACGAAACCGTTGCGCATTGCTTCGTTCTGCAAGTCACCGCCGTTAGGGTTGGCGAAGGTGTTAGTCAAGTTAGCTGACAACTGATAAGCGTGGTAAGGGTGAACAACTGCGTATACAGGTCCAGTCGCCTTGTTAGCTCGCAGAGTCGCCGCTGCCTTGAACAAATCAGCAACAGTAATCTCTTGTGCGGCCGCGCCTAAAGATGCAGAGAAGCCATCAAATAAAGCGATAAGGTCTTGGTCGATCTTGGTAGCAATAGCATTACCCAAAACAGTGCCAAGCTCCTGTGCAGGGTTGCCAGCACCCATTGCCGCCATGTCAGTAAGCAATACCTGCGCACCAACTTCGCCGACAGTAACGCTAACGCTTGAAGTGCTGACAGTAGTTGAAGACATATCAGTGCCCTCAGTTAAGTCAGCCGCCGCGATTGCAGGGTACTTCGGCACTTGGATAGTAGTGCCAGCCACATTACCGATGTCGTATCGAGTAACAAGACCTGCCATAAGTGAATTTTCTTCGGCCGTAAAACGAGCGGCCGCGATGATGGAGCTGAAAAGATCCGTTAAAGTTGAACTAGTAGTAGCCGCCATGATTGTAGTCTCCTAAGTAAGCGGTTTATTTTTGCGCTAACCGCATAGCTCGATAGGCTTCTTTGCCTCCGCTATTCCAGTTAGCAACCATATCTTCCGCCGACATAGGTTTCGACGTGGAACCACCAACCGCTCCTTGTGATCCTGCGCCACCTGCTGACGCCTTCACAAAGTGCGGGTTCGTTGTCAAGAAATCACCGACAAGCTCATCTACGCTCAACGGGTCGCCGCTGTCGTTGTATCGTGGTGTTCCGTTCGCATCTACAACTTCCGCTGTGCCGTCTTCAGACAGCCGAACCGAACCACGTACTAACTGCACAACTTGCTCTGCCGATACTGCGTTGTTTCTACTCGCCGCCGATAGCAAAGCGCCATCGACTAACTGGCTTTCAAGACGTTGCTTATACGTCCGTATTTCTTGATCTTTCTTCTCAACGGTCTGCTTTAGAATTGACTCGAACTCGCCGCGCTCTTTCTGCTTCTCAATTTCAGCTTCTTGCTGACGTTGTAGAAGCGACTTAGCCTCGTCGATGTCGATACCGTCTAGCCTCTTTTCGTACTGTCGCTTAGTGCGAGCAACACGATCAGCCACTATTCGGTCTAACTCCTCTTGCGTGAACGTCTTTGAATCCTGAACTTCTGGTGTTTCCACTGCGGCTTCAGTTACCGCGTCTGCCATGATTTCATCGCTCATGTTTACGAATCCTCTCTCGAGTAGGTTAATTGTATCAAATTAGCGTGACTTACGCTTTTTCTTGCGCTTGTCTTTCTTATGATAAGGCATAACGACCTCCTTAGTCAGGTATTGGCACCCACCAGTGCCGACAGTTGTAGCCACCTCTTACACGGAACGGATCGCCTGAGCGCTTACCTGCCCAAGTGTCGTCCCATATCTCATAAATCTCGTCGGTCGTGTATTCCTTGCCCACGTGCCGCTGGCAAAATGGGCGCGTCGATTCGATCGTGTCGCCCTCGTATCTAAACGTAGTAATGCCAGCCTCTGCCGCCGCCGCCTGCTGTACTGACGAGCTAAACTCAAACAGTGCGTCATGTAGCATTGTCTTAGAGTAGCGTTGCAGATCAGCGTCGAGAAGGTTGTTAAGCTCTGACAGGCTTGCCGAGAAAGGCGTGCCCGACAGCGTGTTGTTGTAGACCTGCTGGTAGAGCGCCTCTGCAAAGTCGTCAGCCAGTGCCTCGTGGCCTGTAAAGCTGAACTGCTGGAGCTGACCGATGACCGACTGCGGTACGCGGAACTCTGCGAACTGCTCCATAAACTCCTGCGTCAATGCCACCGCGTCAGGGTACTCGCGAATAATGTCATCAATGACTGTCAGGTATTCTTCACGGACTAGGCCGTCAATCTGTGTGCGAAGTGCAAGCGCCGCATCAAGGTCGAAGAGTTGCCCATCACGTAGAGGCAGGTTAGCCAGTGCGTCAGTCAGCCTAAGCCGTAGCGACTCCATAGCAAGAAGAAGGCGACGCTCATGCGCCGAGGTCGCCCGTTCTAGTGCGCGTGTGAGTTCCTCACTGTCCATCGGTTACAGGTGCTTCCGCAAACTGCCCGAGTGCCGTTACAGCGCCGTCAATTTCTGTGTGCGCCTGTGTAAGTAGCTCATCGTCAAGTAGCAAGTCTGCGATTTGCTTATCAACGGCTTTACTAAACGTCTCCGACCTAACGCCCGATAGTTTTGCTTTTTGCAGGTAGTTAAGCTCTTGCTCGTAGTCTCTGATGTCGAAGCTGTCGGGGTAGCTAATCTCTACCTCGTGCAGATTGTGACCCTGCCATGTACACCACAACTGCCATAACTGCTCTTCGGCTAGCTCTAGTATGTCAGCCTTCTCGGATAGCTTTGCGTTCAGCATTTGGAACTCTGTCTGCATAGCCACGCCTGATTGCGTCATTGCCTCTGTGCCGCGTACTGCGCCCATGTGAGCCATACGGTTAATCGACTCAATCTTGTCGTCTATAGAAGCTCTAATGGCGTCTAGGTTAGCCCCTGACGGTTGCATCTGGTACGGCTTCAGTGCCGCGTCCATATCATCACTTATGTTGATGACCGCACCTGCGCCCGCACTAGCATCTGTGTCGTAGGTCTTAACCAGCGTCGGGTGGTTAGATATGCGTATCAGTTGCTCGATTTCTGATAGCTCTTGGTAAATAGCCTGTTGCATATAGGC
>ERZ802830.4537-NODE-4537-length-11083-cov-10.9509_pt1 | contig 11083 bp, 10 predicted proteins | sample MGYA00345654_ERZ802830 | MGnify/ENA primary metagenome ERZ802830 (study PRJEB30503, sample SAMEA104212375) | marine metagenome | biome: Westerlies Biome; feature: [SRF] surface water layer (ENVO:00010504) within the epipelagic zone...; material: water...
CAACATACCCAAATCCATCAAGGTTCTGGGAAATCTGTGACAAGCATCAAATCTCAATCTTTTACACAGCACCTACTGCGCTGAGAGCTCTCATGGCTCAAGGAGATAAACACGTATTGAATACAAATAGAAAAAGTCTTCGTATTTTAGGAACCGTGGGTGAACCAATTAATCCTGAGGCATGGGAATGGTATTTTAAAGTGGTTGGTAATGAGGCTTGCCATATTATAGATACATGGTGGCAAACAGAAACAGGTTCTGTTTTAATTTCTCCCATTGCTGGCATCACTCCCGTAAAACCAGGTTCTGCAACTTTGCCATTTTTTGGAGTGAAGCCTGAGCTTGTAGATGAAAATGGCCTTATCCTAGAGGGGGAGCAATCTGGCAATCTCATCATAACTCAATCTTGGCCAAGCCAAATCAGAAGTGTGTATGGGGACCATCAAAGAATGATTGATACATATTTTTCAACTTATAAAAATGCTTATTTTACAGGTGATGGCGCTAAAAGAGATAAAGATGGATACTTTTGGATTACCGGCAGGGTTGATGATGTATTAAATGTATCTGGGCACAGACTTGGTACAGCCGAAATAGAAAGTGCCTTAGTACTTCATGAGAAAGTTGCTGAGGCGGCAATTGTGGGTTTTGAGCATCCAATAAAAGGTCAAGGTATATATGCATACGTGACATTGATGGTTGGAGAGGAAGAAAATGAAAGCTTAATAGCAGAACTGCAGAATTTTGTTGCAAAAGAAATTAGTCCAATTGCTAAGCCTGATCTTATTCAATGGGCTCCAGGGCTTCCAAAGACTAGATCTGGAAAAATTATGCGGAGAATTTTACGAAAGGTTGCCGGTGGTGAATTCGATAATCTCGGTGATACATCAACACTGGCTGATCCAAGTGTTGTTAAGGATTTAATTGAAAATAAACGTCATTTAGAAATAACTAACTAATAAGCACCCTATCCCAACCACAGAAGCCAGTATAACTAAATAATTATTCATTGATTCCTCGCTCATCAGCTCCATTTCTTCTTTTGAATGATAAAAAAGTTGAGGCTTAATTAATAGCGTCATTGAATTAAATGCATGCATAGCAAATATTAAGAAAAGAAACCAGTGGGGTTCTTCAATTATTGCTGCAAAGCTAATGAGTAAGAATGGTGCATCAAAAATTATTAAAAACTTTCTGTTGTTTGGGTTGTATATAAACCCAAAGATATTAAATTTCTCTTTTATTAGTAATAGATAAATTAGAGCTGAAATTAGATACAAACAGCCCAAGGTAAATACAAACATTTATTTTATTTTAAAGTCCAGATTTTTTCTGTTGAATCGTAAGTCACCAATCCATCTTCAAGAAGTTTGTATAAGTGAGCTTCTAAACTCCATATTGCAATAGGATGAAGTTTTGGATCAACATCATCATAGACGCTTGATACCAAATCCTCAGATGTAACACTTGGAAAAAGCTTTAACTTAGAAGTAACTTTCCTTTCTCTTTCTAGTCTATGATTGATAATCCAATCAACTACTGCCATTGGGTCTCCTAAAAAATCGCCATGGCCCGGACCTATTTTGTTGAAATCATAATTACGCAATAGCGCCAAAGAGCTTAAATAATCTTTCATAGAACCATCCGGATGGGCAATGACAACCGTTGAACCGTTCATAATATGATCTCCTGTAAGCATGACTTTTTCTTCTTGAATTAAGTAACAAAGATGGTTTGAAGCATGTCCAGGAGTGTGGACTGTCTCAATGGTGTATTCATTTGTTTTGATTAAGTCTCCGTGCTCAAGTATGCGGTCGGGCTTGAAAGTTTTATCTTGCAGAGAGTCATCCTTTTTAAGCAATCGACCCATCAATGGAACGTTAAGAATTTCACCTAAAACTTTGGCTGCAGGAGAGTGATCACGATGAGTATGGGTAACCAAAATACGCTTAATCTTACCCTCACCAAGATTAACTAAATTTTCTATATGCGCATCAATTTTAGGGCCTGGGTCAACTAAAGTTACATCCTCTTTGCCAATCAAATAGCTATTAGTACCAGGGCCGGTAAATACGCTGCCATTAGAGGCTGTCACTCGCTCAATAAACGATCTAGACATTGTCATACCCCTCCTCTCCAGGCAGAAAGCCAATCCATTCCCCATCTCTTTTAATAAATTTTGGAAGTATTGGCGGAATTGCGTTATCTCCTAAGCCTTGAAAATAATTAAATGCCTCTTCACTAGAAGAAAATTCAGCTAACTTTTCAATATTTTCTATGGTCGGAAGAATCATATTCATTTCTCCATTTTTTAATTTAACTAAAGCATCTGCGGGTGTAATCCAAAAACTCTCAGTTAATTCAAAACCATCATGAGTGGCTAATTGTTTAGCATTTACTTTGGCAAGAAAAAACCTAGTATCAAATCTTTTTGGTTCAACTTCAGGGGTAATCCAATGTGCACAAGGCACAATATTTTTAGCTCTTAATCTTAAAGATTCAGACATACAAATATCTTTAAAAGTAATTTCTTTGTTGTTAAGTTCTTGTCTCATCTTATTGAGCTTTTCACTATCTTGGATGATTGCATCATCAGGATTAACAAGTAGCACCCCCGATTCCTCAAAGCACTCTCTAATACAAGCAATCCAAAAAGATAGACCATTTTCTTTAATTCCCAGCTGTCTAGAGGCTGCCACATCATTCATTCCCTCACAATATGGATATAAGTCATTGTCAGAGTCTTCTGGATCTAACTTACCTCCTGGAAAAACATAAAGACTCCCAAAAGGAGGTCTGCTGCTTCTTTTAACCATAAATATTTCAAAAGCACCTTCTTTTGCTTCGCGCATTAGAATAACTGTCGCTGCTGGCTTGATAGGCGTTGTCATAATTTATTTCAATAGTATGGTTTTTTATTATCCTTTAGAATACACCTTAATGGAAATTACAGATTCACTCTCAAATGATATAAAAAATGCTCCAGACTGGTTCCATTCGGCTATATCCCATGGCTCAAGAAAAGAAATCTTCAATCATCCACTTGGCAAGCTTACCTATCAAGTCTGGGATAGAAAAGATGCACAAGACATTATTCTTCTTATTCATGGCACAGGAGCACACAAAAAGTGGTGGGATCCGATTGCGCCTCTATTAAATAATAAATTTTCTGTCATTGCCCCTGACCTTCCTGGAATGGGAGAGTCTGCTCATAGAAATGCATATAATTTTGAAGAATTTAGTGAGGCATTGATTGCAATCATTAATCAAGAAAAAAGTGTTAGCAATTATCAAAAAATTTATCTTGTAGGCCATTCACTTGGCGGACATGTTGCAGGATTTATGGCAAGCGAATTTCCAGACCTATTTCATGGAGTAATAATGATTGATTCTCCCATTCGCCCACCAACATATGACTATGATAAACATCAAAGCACTGGCCCGCTAAGAAGAATCAAATACTACCCTGATAAAGTTTCAATCATCGAGAGATTTAGACTAATGCCTCCGCAGGACTGCGAAAATGGTTGGTATCTTAGATACATTGCAGAGCACTCCGTTTTCGATGTTGAGGAAGGCTGGAGATGGCGATTTGATGATAAACTCTTTGCCACTCTTAGGCGCCTTCATAATTATGAATTTAAATTCCAATGCCCAGCACTTTTTATTGCTGGCGGTAAAAGTCTATTATTAGAATCAAAGATAATGAAATATATTAGAGAGGCCTTTAGGAACTCTATGACAGTCGAAGTAATTGAGGATGCGGCTCACCATGTCCCACTAGATTCTCCGCTAGAACTTGTTTCTTTGATAAATAATTATTTACAACAATGGGAAGAGAAAAAATGAGAAAAAGAATAATAACTATTCTAGGGGCTTTGACATTGAGCATTATGGCATTTTTATGGTTTGGTGATGAAAATAGCATCGAACCGTTGGATGGATGTAAAGACAATGAAGAGCTGAAAGTCTATTGTAATTTTATGAATCCTGAAGATTTAGCGCTAACCCCAGATGGAAATTTTTTAATTGTGGCCGAGTTTGGCGGAATGGCACCATTGGTTGAAATGACATCTGGTAAATTAAGTTTTTTTAACATAAAAGATAAAACTAGATCTCAGGCGAAGATTACTTTTGGAGAAAATGAATGGGGCTCTGGAGACTGTTCTAGAGATCCGAGCATTCCCTTTGGCCCCCATGGCATTGATTTAGTTCAAAGAGAGGATGGAAAGCAGCAACTTGCAGTTGTCAGTCACCATCCCAATGAAAGCATAGAGATGTTTGAACTATTGGAAAAAGATGGTTGGGTGCTTGAGTGGAGGGGCTGTGTTGATGTTGATGGCAAATATTATTTCAATGATGTTTCGTTGGATATGTCTGGAAATTTCTATGCCACTCATATGTTTGAATCTGACTTCTCAATGATCAGAGCCTTGTGGAATGTATTTGCCAAGTCAGATACAGGCATGGTTATTAAATGGACTCAGGATAATAAATTTGAGGAACTAAATTACACAGCTGGCTCTTTCCCAAATGGCATTGCATTAGATCAAAAAAATAATAATCTTATTGTAAATTACAACTTAGGAGATAAAAGTATTCTATTTGACCTGAATTCCAAACAATCTCTGGGAACCTACGAGCACAATTCACCTGATAACGTAGTTATTAAAGGTGGCTTTGCATGGGTCACTAATCATGATCATTCTGTTACAGAATCTTTGAGATGTGCCGAATCAGTTAATTGCACACTTCCTTTTTCAGTCAACAAATTATCTCTTTCAGATCTTTCATTGGTTGAGTCCTATAAATTTGAAAGCAAAAATATGGGAGTCGGAACTGTTGGTTTGCCGCATGATGGATCCTTATGGATTGGCTCATACCACTCAGACAGATTAGCAGAAGGTAGCCTATCTTTTAGTGAATAATCTTTATACTGCAGAGCAGGTCAGAGCTTTTGAGGAAAATTCATTTATTAAAGAGGGTGATGACCTGCAAGCAATGATAGAGGCTGCCAAGCAGTCTGTTGAGATATTAAACAAAGATTTTTCAACGTCAGAGTTCATAATTCTATGCGGGCCAGGCAATAATGGTGGAGATGGATACTTTATAGGTATTGGTCTGGGTGAATTAAAAAAATGTGTCAAATTTATAGATGTACTTAGTCATGTAAAGAAATCTCCCCTATGCGAGCATGCATTCAAAGTGGCACAAGATTTAGACTTTATTAATGCAAAAACACTTAAAGGTATTTCCAGCAAAACCATTATAGTTGATGCAATATTTGGGATAGGTGGAAGAATAGATTTAGGGAGTGAGTTAGAAGAAATTTTATCTGACTGTAATAGATTTGAATCTAAAATAGCCATAGACGTCCCAACTGGAATTGATAGCAATACTGGAGAAATATCTCAAGCATGTTTTAATGCAGATAAAACAATTACTTTTATTGGTTATAAACTGGGACAGCGAATCAATGAAGGTAAGAATTATTGCGGCAAGCTAATATTAAAAGACCTCGGATTTAGTATGGACAAAAATGTAAGCCCAACAGTGAAAGAACTCTCTTTTGAAGACATAAAGAGTAATATCCCCAAAAGAAAAGAAAATTCTCATAAGGGAGATCATGGAAAACTTCTGATAATTGCAGGGGATGAAGGTTTTGGAGGGGCTGGTATTATGTCATCAGAATCTGGACTCAAAACTGGGGCAGGGCTTGTAAGGTTGCTCACAAGAAAATCTCACGTCTCTGCAAGCTTAACAAGGAATCCTGAGGTCATGGTATCTGGCGCTGATAATGCTCAAGACATAGAAGCTAATTTAGAGTGGCCTGATGCAGTTGTTGCAGGGCCGGGAATGTTTGAAAACTTCTGGTCAGAACAAATACTATACAAACTACTTTTCTCTGTTGCGGACAAAGGCACTCCCACCCTTTTAGATGCTGGAGCTCTTAGATTACTATGTCACAAGGCTTTTTCTAAAATAAATCTTGGCAGTGAAACTGTTCTCACTCCTCATCCAGGTGAGGCAGCTGAAATGCTAAAGGTCTCGGTCAAAGATATTCAAAAAAATAGAATAGAATCAGCAAAAGCTCTGCAAAAAAAATATGGCTGCATCATCATCCTTAAAGGCAGTGGAACAATTATTTGCAATAAAAATGATATTTATCTTTGTTCTTCTGGTGGTCCAGAATTGGCTGTTGCAGGATCTGGCGATATTCTCTCTGGTATTATTGGGTCATTAATTGCTCAGGGGCTAACTCCATTTGATGCTGCAAAAACTGGTGTTGTAATTCATTCTCTGGCTGGTGAAGATTTCGCTAATGATGTTGGCAAAATAGGACTTGCTGCTGGTGAACTGATTCCTTACATAAGAAAATTCCTGAACTAACCTTTAATGCTAAAACTAAAATTAAAGAATGAATCTAGGACACTTCTTTTGGGATCTGCTATTGGAAACACTATTAAAAATCTTGATTTGAAGAATTTTGAAGTTCACTTAAGTGGTGATTTGGGGGCCGGGAAAACAACTTTGGTAAGGGGGATCCTGCAGAATTTAAATTGGACAGATGTGGTAACCAGTCCTTCATATACTCTATGTGAAGAGTATGAGATAGATGGAAGACTGTTGCTGCATGTTGATCTTTATAGAATAAATTCCATTGAAGATGTGGAGGTCTTAAATCTTGATAGGAAGATAGCCATGCAAAAAGTTATTTTTATTGAGTGGCCAGAAAATCTTCAGACAGATAGAAATGTAGACGTTATAATCGACCTAGATCATGATAACCAGGCAAGACAGGCCTCAATAAAATGTATAGACAGCAATATTGAGTCCAGCATTAGAACTTATTATGAGAATAAATAAATTGAAATTTCTACTTGGAATTCTATGCATTTTTACCCTTTCAATAGAAGCATCCAATAGAGTATCTTTTACGAGAATTTCTGAACTTGAATCTGGAAACTTAAAGATAATATTTAATCTTGATAAAGTTGCTTTCATTAATTCATACGCCTTAGATGATCCCTCAAGAATAGTTATTGATTTAAAAGATACCGCCCTAGCAGAACCCATAAAATCTGAGTCATTCTCTCCGATAAAATTAATCAGAGCCAGTGAGGTTGGCAATACTACTCGTATTGTGATTGATTTAAAAGGATCTGTGTATTGGAAGAAACCATGGCAAGTGAAGCATAAAGATCGTATTGATTTGGTACTAGAAATCAAAAGAGATAGAAAAATTTCTCAGAATTTACGAGATATTATTGTTGCAATTGATGCGGGTCATGGTGGAAGAGATCCGGGGTCAGTTGGAAAAAACATACTTGAAAAAGACGTTACGCTTTTAATTGCAAAGGAACTAGAGCGCACCCTTAAAAATACCTATGGGTATAAGCCAGTAATGATTAGACCCGATGATCGATATGTGGGATTAGATGATAGGTATCAAAATGCTAGAAAACTAGGTGCTGACTTATTTGTGTCTGTGCATGCTGACGGATTCAGGCTCTCATCTGTTAAAGGTGCATCTGTTTATGTTTGGTCTGAAGAAGCGTCTTCAATAACAGCTGCAACTCTCTCAAAGAATAAATTGACCTCAAGCCCGGAGGTAAAATCAAAGATTGGTAAGTTAGATGTAAGAGATTTTGATGAAGATGCAGCCAGAACTCTTTATCAAATTGCATATGAAGCAAAGATTGATAATAGCGTTATATTGGCAGAAAAAATATTAGAGCAGCTTAAAAAAGACCCATATACAAAGATGCATAAACCTAATGTTGAATTTGCAGATTTTAGAGTCCTTAAATCTATTGATATTCCATCTGTCCTAATAGAATCTGGATTTATCACAAACCCTGATGATGCTAAAAGGTTGGAGGGCAAAGCAGGCAGAAGAATGATTGCCCGAGGTATTTTTTTGGGAATACATAATTATTTTAAAATAAAGCCTAAACCAAATACTTTTATGGCATCTCTTCCGCAATATGTTGAATATGAAATCCAAAAGGGGGATGTCATATCAGAGATTGCCATCCGTTTTGGTGTTACCATTGATGAAATAATCAATTGGAATAATCTTAAGAATAAAAGTATTTATCCCGGTCAAGTAATTCAAATATCTATCTAATGTGGAATCTAAAAAATAAGACAGTTGTTATTTCAGGGGCTACAAATGGCATTGGGAAAGCTGCAGCTATTGAGCTATCTAAAGAAAATCCAAAACTATTGTTTACCTATCGAAATAAACATCTTGCTGATGAACTTCTTGCTGAAATTAAAGCCCTATCCCCAGATACTCTAGTTCATTCAGTGTATTGTGATTTTTCAAAACAAGATTCTATTAAAAAATGTGCCGATGAAATTATTGATCTGTGTGGGAACATCGATGTACTCATCAATAATGCTGGTGTTGTAAATACTTCTTATCATGAAACTAGTGAAGGTATTGAAAATACATTTGCAGTTAATCACCTTGGATATTTTCTTTTTACCAATCTGCTTCTTCACAAATTAAAAGGTGAAAATGAGGCAAGGATTGTGAATGTCTCTTCTGCTGCTCATTCATTTGTAAAAGAAATGCAATGGGAAGATATAAATTTTAAAAATAATTTTGGGCAAGGCTTAAGGCCTTATGGGCAATCAAAACTTGCAAACTTACTTTTTACAAGATACCTATCAATAAAGCTATCCACTGAAAATATTTCAGTTAATGCAATTCATCCAGGCGGGGTCAATACTTCACTCGGCAGTCAAAACAAAGCCTGGTATAGCAAACCCCTAAGATTAATTCTCAGACCATTCTTTAGATCGCCATTAAAGGGAGCTGAAAGCATAATCTATCTTGCAACCAAGCAAGATGATGGGGTTACCGGCGAATACTTTGTTGATTCAAAAATACATAAATCCTCTACTTACTCAAAGAATCTTGAAGAAGCACATAAGCTTTGGGGCCTTTCGGAAGAATTAGTGGGTCAAACTTTCAATATCTAAAACTCTAGCGGATCAACGTTTATACTCCAACGAACCTTCTTGGAGATATTATTTTTATCTTTAGAAAGAAAATCTGATAGAAGAACTAAAAGTTTGTTCAAGCCGGTTCTTGTTTTAGCCTGAATAAGTAAGTGATGATGATAAGAGCCCCTAACCTTAGATTGCATTGCTGGAATAGGGCCGATAAGCACGCATTTGCTAGGGTCTATAAATTGCTTTGCATAAGTTAACATTTCTATATTAGTTTGAGCTTTGGGAGATGAGGCTTTAATAGTGGCTTCAAAAGTATATGGAGGTTGATTGGTTGCTTGACGTTGCTCCATCAAGGATTTGGCAAAGTTTAAATAATTCCCACTCTTTAGCTGTAATAAGTTTTGGTCATTTACATACCTAGATTGGACCAAGACAGTTGCATTTCCATCTGAGCGTCCTGCCCTTCCAGCGACCTGAATGAGTTGCTGCCCCATTTCCTCTACAGCAGATGAGTTCAAGCTTGTGATGCCTTGATCAACATCTACAGTTACAACTAACTCTAAATTTGGAAAATCATGCCCCTTAATTAACATTTGTGTGCCTATCAGAATGCCTGTATCAGAATTATTTATTTCCGAAAGCATTGTTTCCAAAGAACCAGCTTTTGTTGTTGAGTCTCGATCCATTCTATGGATAGATGTGCTGGGGAAAAGTTCCTTTAATGTTTCTTCCAGTTGCTCTGTACCTGTGCCAAGAAAAGAGAGTTGCGCTTTGGAGCAGCTTGGACAGTGAGTGGGAACACCAAAAGCTGAATCGCAGCGATGACAAATCAATCGAGCGGCTTGATGATGAAATACTAGGCTTGAATCACAACTATTACACATAGCTTTCCAGTCACAATAAGAGCATATAAATTGAGGTGCAAAGCCTCGTCGATTGATGAATATCATGGCTTGTTTTTTTTGCTTTAAGGTTTGACTAATAGCCTCTATTGCCTGGGGAGCTAAACCGCTAACTAACTTCACCTCATTAATATCAAGGATTGAGAATTTTGGTGGACTCTTTTGGGTAACTCTTTTAGTTAAGCTGACAGTTTTAAACTTCCTTTCCTCAACCAGTTTAAGTGTTCTTAAAGATGGCGTTGCCGAACCAAGGATAATTGGGATTTTGATTATCTGTGCACGTTTAATTGCAATGTCTCTTGCAGAAAATTTAAAGCCTTCTTGTTGTTTGTATGAGGCATCATGTTCTTCATCAACAATGATGAGTCCCAGTTTTGGTGCTGGCATCATTACAGCAGATCTAGTACCAATAATAACTCTAATCTCACCGCAACGAAATTTTTTCCAAGCCTTGTATCGAGCGGATGGTGTCATTTTAGAATGATAAACCCCAACTAAATCTCCAAACTGATTTCTTACCCTGCTTTCCAATTGAGGTGTCAAAGCAATTTCAGGCGCTAAAACCAATACTGACTTATTATTTAATAACTGTTCATAAATACATCTTATGTAAACTTCTGTCTTACCTGAGCCTGTTACTCCATGAAGAAGAGTTGGCAAGAATCCTTCTAGCTCATTTAAAAACTTTACGGCTTTAATTTGTTCAGAATTTAAAATTGTCTCAAACTCTGAGTTCTGTTCTATGATTTCTCTATTACTTGCTATCGTTTCGGCTTCAAAGGTATTCTTCGTTTGTCTAAGGTTTGTTGGCAAAAAGGAGCTTATAACTTCGCCAATTGGATGCAAATAATAATTAGATGCCCATCTAAAAATTTTTAGTTCGGTTTTAGAAAATATTGGCAAATCATCTAGAACCATATGAATGGGTTTAGTCTTGATATCGGTCTTGCTAATGACCTCAATCACAATGCCCAGCTTGTTGGTTCTGCCAAATTTAACAGCGACTCTGGTGCCGGGAATAATCTGCTGATTTGAGTGATAGGTAAAGGCTTGTCTGAGCGGGACAGCTATAGCTATATTGTAAAAAAATTTACTCATATGTATTTGTAAACGTAGCTGTATTTGTTATAGTGCACATCCAAAATTTATTTTAATATGAAAACAGGCATACATCCTCAATCCCGTGAAGTACTATTCCATGATGTTGGTGTAGA
>ERZ802830.4543-NODE-4543-length-11075-cov-5.11316_pt1 | contig 11075 bp, 12 predicted proteins | sample MGYA00345654_ERZ802830 | MGnify/ENA primary metagenome ERZ802830 (study PRJEB30503, sample SAMEA104212375) | marine metagenome | biome: Westerlies Biome; feature: [SRF] surface water layer (ENVO:00010504) within the epipelagic zone...; material: water...
CTGGAATATAAAAAGCGGCGAAGCTATACAGCTCGCCGCCTTTGCCTTGAGGATGCTGACTAAGACCCTCTGACACACGCCTATAGGCGCAATAAGCCGTTATGCGCGATTAGCCAGATGCCAGCCCAACATATCTAAACGATCCTGTCCCCAGAATACTTGGCCATCCACCACAAAGCTTGGCGCGCCAAAGATATTGGCATCAATGGCGCTTTGCGAATCTTTTGCCACCAAATCTTTATAGGCATCTGCATTGTTTTGCGCATCTGCAACCAAATCATCCCCTGGCAGGCCAGCGTCATTTAACGCCGCCGCCACTACGGCGCTATCGCCAATATCGGTTTCCTGCGACCATATCTGTGTTAGCAGCGCTTCTGAAGCGAGCAAGGCGGCTTCTGCGCCATGGGTTTGTCTGGCGGCCATAATAACAATATTGGCAAGCGGGGAAGATGGCGGAAAATGGGCCGGCTTTAAGGCAAGCGGGATATCTAAAAATTGGCTAAAACGCATTAGTTCCTGCAACCGGTAGGCTTGGCGTTGCGGTGAGCGTTTGGGTAAGGGTAGCCCCCCTGTTTCTGGAAAAACCAAAGCCAGATCCATAATAAAAACATTTACCTTTGCATCATGGCTGGCGGCTAGCTTGCGAAACCGCTCTGCGCCTAGATACGTCCATGGGCTTACAGGAGAGAGATAATAATCAATAACAGGTTGGGTCATTTTAAAAGTGCCTCATAATAATTTCATGTAAGAGATAGATATGCCCATTTGAGGCACGCCCCTGCAACAAGTCCTGATGGGCTGGCGATAAATTGTCAAGCATTTGCCAAATATCCTTGCCTTTCTTATCTTTTAGAGTTGCGCCTCTTTTTTGAGTTTTATCTGCCATCCAAATCTGGTTAGATATAAAATCACACCTCCTCAGGCCAAGAAATACCATCCACGGTTAGGGTTCAACCAGATGCAAATTGATGAAATTGTAAATACCACCATTCATAAATTATCTGATGCCGGCTGGCGCAAAGAAAAGCGAGACGAGCTTTACAAGGAAGGTGCGGCTGCCATGCGGGGATTTTTGCAAAAAGATGCGCTTGCCCAGCTACAAGAAGAAGCACAAGCAGGTTTTTCCAAAGCCTATTTTAACCCGCAAAAGCACAATATTTACCTAACATCATCAGACGACACCCTACCTTGTGACCATATCCGAAATTTTCAGGTATCCTCATCAAAGGGATGTATTTGTGATGATGTTATCGCCAAAGGATCGCCCCTTAAGCAGCTCTATCATCACCCCCTCTTCAAATCTGCTTTATGTGATATCCTAGAAGAAGAAGCGTTATATCCCTATGCGGATAATTTATCGTCAGTAAATATCCACTATGCGCGGAAAGGAGAGGAATTAGGCTGGCATTTTGATAATTCCTCTTTTGCGGTGACGTTGATGATAACACCAGCATCACAAGGCGGGGCGTTTGAATATGTGCGCGATGTGCGCGATGCGGATGCAAACGAGATGGGCTTTGAGCGAGCCCAGAATATCGTGAGCGGCAAGCACCCGGTAGAAGAAATGCAGATGGGCGCTGGCGATTTATTACTCTTTAGGGGACGCAACTCCCTGCACCGCGTTACGCCTGTAGAAGATGATAGTATGCGCCAGTTAGCTGTGCTTGCCTATAATAATGCCCCTGACATCAGCCTATCGAAACATGCCCAAAAGACTTTTTACGGCCGGATTGGGACAGTAAGGTAATCAGGGCAATGCAGTAATTAAAAAATGAAAGCCCTTCGATGTTTTTTCTGCCTTTATTTGACAATAATCCGACCAGCCGCACGCCGATTATCTCTTATCTTATCCTGATAAGTTGCGTAACGGTATTTTTGTGGCAACTTGGCCTGAGCGGATATGAAGAACGCAAAGCCTTTTTCCAGCTTGGTATTATCCCTTCTGTTCTGCTAGGCACAGACGAGCTGCCCATAAATTTAGCCTTAATCCCTGATTGGCTTACTATTTTTTCCTCTATGTTCCTGCATGGTGGCTGGTTACACTTAGGCAGCAACATGCTCTATTTGTGGATTTTCGCCGATAATGTTGAAGATTCTATGGGGCCGTTTCGCTTTATCCTTTTTTATGCGCTTTGCGGCGGAGGTGCTGGCCTGTGTCAAGCCATGATAGACCCGTCATCGCAAATACCTATCATTGGTGCTTCTGGCGGTATTGCAGGTATTCTAGGGGCATATATCCTGTTGCATCCACGCGCAACCGTGCGGGTGTTTATGCTGATTCTCATTTTTGTGCGGATTATTAGCCTACCAGCATGGCTGGTACTTGGGGTCTGGATTGCTGGGCAATTTGCGGCCGCGCCTTCTGGTTTATCTGGCGGCGGGGGTGTGGCTTATTTTGCGCATATTGGCGGATTTTTAACAGGCATGGCGCTGATCCCCTTCTTCAAGCGGCGGGATATTAAATTGTTTGCAGATGACAGGGTATCGCCGCGCGTCAAATGGTCGCCTGAACCGTCTTCCCTTAGCACCTTAAAACAGGAAGCGCGGGTTCGCTATAAGCGGCAACGTAGCGGTTCTGTACCAGCGGTGCAAAAACGCACCAAAGGGCCATGGGGCTAGCCATTAAAGCAAGGGTGAGCTTGGCAACCGCTCTAACCAGCCTTATTCATGCCCGCCGCCGATACCAGACCCGCCAATAATAGAGTTATCGGCATCTCGTTTTGCAGCAAAGCCCTCAGCTTCAACTTTTTGCGCAACCAAAGCAGCAGCAGCTTCCACATCGGCTATTTCAAGCCCCGTTAATACCACGGCAGTGCCAAACTGGCCGGGTTTGAACCATGGATAAGAACCAATGCTAACGCCTGCAAATTGGTCACTTACTGCCCCCAAAATGCCGGCAATGGTGCCCTCACCTATCGCACATTGCACGGTAATACGCGTTGGCTGCACACCGCCTTGCAAACTAGGCGCAAGCCCTTTGAACATCGCTTGCAAAATAGAGGGCACCCCTGCCATCACATGTACATTTTCAATCCGGTAGCCGGGCGCTGCGCTAACAGGATTATCAATAAGCTCTGCTGTTTCTGGTATATCTGCCATTTTCTGGCGAGCTTCGTTAAAGTCGATATCTGTATCTTTATAATGGCGGGTTAAGCGTGCCATCGCTTCGGGATGACGAATAACAGGCACGCCAAACGCAGCTGCCACAGCCTCAGTGGTGATATCGTCATGGGTGGGGCCAATGCCGCCTGAGGTAAACACATAATCATATGTCGCGGCAAGCGAGCGCACTGTCTGGATGATGGTTTCTCTATCATCGGCAATGACGCGCGCTTCTTTCAGGCTTATACCAAGAGCGGTTAATTCTTCGGCTAGCCAGCCGATATTCTTGTCCTTAGTTCGGCCAGAGAGGATTTCATCCCCTATTACTAAAATTGCGGCTTCGGGATTTGGCATTTGCAAAAACAGGCTCCTATTTGCTATATCACCTTCTGATGATGCCGTTTTGTACGTAGAGAAGAGTGCGCTCAGATTTGATATTGGCGTGATGTTTGTATCGAAGCTAATATAAAATTTCAAATCCTCACTCTAGATGTCTATGCTTTTAGGGCTAGCTGTGCATTTCTTGGCCGTAAGATGAGAAGAATGAAAAAGGGACATTAGCAATGCGACAAGAACCGGTCATGCTGCATGGCGAAGATGGTTTTATTGGAATGCGCAAGGCAGGCGCGTTAGCCGCAAAAGTGCTAGATATGGTAACCCCGCATGTCATAGAAGGGGTAACAACAGAAGCGCTAGATAATCTGTGCCATGAATTTATTCTGGATCATAAGGCTATCCCTGCGCCCCTAAATTACAAAGGTTTTCCGAAATCGACCTGTATTTCGCTGAACCATGTTGTTTGCCACGGTATTCCGGGGGGCAAGCGGCTACAAGATGGGGATATTCTGAACATTGATGTCACGGTTATCCTAGATGGCTGGTATGGTGATACCTCGCGTATGTTTTGGGTCGGCACCCCTTCTGTTAAGGCGCAAAATTTAACCCAAATCACCTATGATTGTTTGATGATGGCAATTAAGGCAGCAAAGCCAGGGGCGACCTTGGGCGATATTGGCTATATTATTCAACGTCATGCGGAATCCCATCGCTTTTCTGTGGTGCGTGATTTTACAGGCCATGGGCTAGGACGCGTTTTTCATACAGCACCGACAGTCTTGCATTATGGCACGCCCGGAACCGGTCTGAAGCTAGAGCCCGGTATGATTTTCACTATTGAGCCTATGATAAATGCTGGTCACTACGCCACCAAGATACTCAGTGATGGGTGGACAGCCGTGACAAGGGATAAAAGCCTGTCTGCGCAGTTTGAGCATTCTATCGGGATTACCGAGGATGGGGCTGAAATTTTCACCCTATCTCCTGAGGCCCTTCATCACCCGCCCTTTAAAAAAACACCTTAAACATTCTGTTGTTCATGAAAATTTAAGTTTCTTCTGAGATAGTTAAACTTTGGTCACCCCCTTTTTGTAGGAGCCGAAGTTTATGGGCCAACCAGAACCAGACAAGCCAAAATCAGACAAGCCAAAATCAGAAAAAATAAAACAAGATAAGAAGAAGGAAGATTTCACTGCTGGCCATCGCGGCCGGATGCAGGAGAAGTTGCGACTGCATGGCGGGGACGCTCTTTCCCATCAAGAACTTTTAGAAATGCTGCTTTATGCCACTTTCCGGCGCGGCGATGTAAAGCCATTGATAAAATCTTTATATTCACGCTTTAAAACTCTTGACCATATTATACATGCGCCTGCCTCAGAGCTAATGGAAGTAAAGGGTATAGGCCAGTCAAGTGTAGACCTCATTGCGGTCGTGCGCAGCCTTTACTACAGACTAGGCCAAGAACAATTGCGTCGTAAAGATGTGCTTTCTAACTGGGAGGCAGTGCTAAACTTCATGGTTAAGCGGCTAGGCCATGAGGCAATAGAAAAATTTATGGTCATTTATCTGAATAGCCAGAATGAGGTTATCACAGATGAGATAATGTCCTCAGGTACAGTCGACCGAACGGCCATATTCCCGCGGGAGATTGCAAAACATGCCCTGCAATATCGCGCTACCGCGCTTATCATTGTGCATAATCATCCCACTGGCCAGCTGCGCCCAAGCAAAGCAGATATCGACATGACAAGGCAGGTGAAAGAGGCTTTGCAGACCGTAGCCATTACCTTGCATGACCATATCATTGTGGGCGGCACAAAGACTGTCAGTTTCAAATCTATGGGACTGCTCTGAGAGGCACGGCAAAGTAAAATGGCAGCTAGGACTTATCTTTAGGCGATATGATTTTTTTTGCACGGCGCGTTTTAGGTCTAGCATCTGTCTTTTTAGGCGGGATGACCTCCTCGCTGCCCTGCATCTCTGTTTTAAACTTTTGAACGCCATCCTTTAGCTCATTTGATGCTGAGCGGACAGCCTCCCCTGCACGGCGAGACGCCTTTAGTAAGCTCGGACGCGCTGCATCAACAGCTTTATCTGCGGCCTTTGCTGCCTGTTTGCGCACCTCAGGATTGTTGGCTGCCATACGTAAAGCTGCAAAAAGCAATTTCCTTACAATCACATATCACTCCTGTTTTACGCAGATGCGCATCATTTGAATTTATCTTCAAAAATGCGGTAATAACACCCCCTGTCACTATAGCTTTTTGGACAGATAAATGATAGAAAAACTCCATCCCCGCAATATACCCGCAATGTAATAGAAAGAAAAACAGATGATCCCGCGTTATGCGCGTCCGGAAATGACTGAGATATGGTCTGCGAAGAGTAAATTCAGAATTTGGTTTGAAATTGAAGCGCATGCTTGCGATGCCCAAGCCGCATTAGGCGTCATACCAAAAGAGGCTGCAAAAGCTGTTTGGGAGCGTGGTGATTTTGATATTGATCGCATTGACGAGATTGAGCGTGAGACCAAGCATGACGTTATCGCGTTTCTGACAAATCTAGCGGAATATGTAGGCGAGGAAGCGCGATTTGTGCATCAGGGCATGACCTCATCAGATGTGCTGGATACCACCTTGTCTGTACAGCTTAGCCGTGCAAGTGATTTATTGATGGCCGGTTTGGATCGCATTTGTGATGGTTTGCATAAACAAGCGCTTGCCCACAAATATACACCGACAATTGGCCGCTCGCATGGGATTCATGCAGAGCCAACCAGCTTTGGTTTGAAACTGGCCGGCTTTTATGCTGAGTTTGATAGATGCAGAACGCGTCTTGCCGCTGCCCGTGCTGAAATTGCGACCTGCGCTATTTCTGGTGCGGTTGGCACCTTTGCCCATATTGATCCGGCAGTAGAGGCGCATGTTGCTGAGAAGATGGGGCTAACCATTGAGCCTGTCTCCACCCAAGTTATTCCGCGCGATAGGCATGCAATGTTCTTTTCTGTGCTTGGCGTCATTGCCAGCTCAGTCGAGAGGCTTGCCACCGAAGTGCGCCACCTTCAACGCACCGAAGTACGCGAAGCAGAGGAATATTTTAGCGCTGGCCAAAAAGGCTCTTCGGCAATGCCGCATAAGCGCAATCCAGTCTTAACCGAAAATTTAACCGGCCTTGCACGTATTGTCAGAGCTGCCGTTATCCCTGCTCTTGAAAATGTTGCCCTCTGGCATGAACGGGATATTTCGCACTCCTCCGTTGAACGCATGTTTGGCCCGGATGCCACTATCACACTTGATTTTGCGCTAGCACGTCTTGCTTCTGTGATTGAAAATTTGCTGATTTATCCTGAGGCGATGCAAGAAAACCTTGATCAGCTTGGCGGCCTTGTTCATTCCCAGCAAGTATTATTAGCCCTGACCCAGAAAGGGTGCAGCCGCGAGGATGCTTATATTTATGTGCAGCGGAATGCGATGCGGGTTTGGAATGAGAAAAAGAGCTATTTGCCCCTCTTGAAAGAGGATAGCGATATTGCCTCTTATTTAAGCGCAGATGCGTTAGAAGCACTATTTGACCTTGATCAGCATTTCAGACATGTAGACACTATCTTTGCGCGGGTCTTTCCGTCTGCTTAATTGGCAACGTCATAGATAGCGAAAGATGCATAATTAATTTAAGGAAATCAGATGGCTGACAATAGAACGCCGTTATATGAAGGCAAAGCCAAAAGACTGTTTCAAGGAGATGAAGCGGGCACCATCATTCAATATTTTAAAGATGATGCAACCGCCTTTAATGCGCAGAAAAAAGATATTATTATTGGCAAAGGTATTTTAAATAATCTGATTAGTGCGCATCTTTTTCCAGCCCTAGGGGAATTAGGCATTCCGCATCATTTTATCGCCCGAACCTCGCCGCGAGAACAGCTGGTAAAATCAGTTGAGATCATCCCCATAGAAGTGATTATACGCAATATAGCCGCTGGTTCTATCTGCCCGCGCCTTGGCCTAACAGAAGGCGAGAAGCTAGATAATACCCTTATTGAATTTTGTTTAAAAAATGATGCGTTGGGCGATCCGGTAGTAGCAGCAGAACATATCCTTACCCTCGGGATCGCTAGCCCTGATGATCTGGTTGAAATTACCGAAATGAGCTTTCGGATCAATGATTTTCTGTCTGGGCTATTTTTTGGTCTTGGGGTGCGGTTAGTAGATTTTAAGCTTGAATTTGGATGGCTGGAAACCGCAGAAGGGCGCCAGATTGTGCTGGCTGACGAGCTAAGCCCCGATAATTGCCGCCTGTGGGACATAAAAACAGACGAGAAGTTAGATAAGGATAGGTTTCGGCGTGACATTGGCGGGCTGATAGAAGCCTATTCAGATATCGCCACCAGATTAGGCCTTGAAATTCCCCCATTGACCCCGCAAGCGTAACAAGAGCTGAGGACATTTTTATGCAAGTCAAAATAAACATCTCATTAAAAACAGGCGTTCTTGATCCGCAAGGGCGTGCGGTGGAAAACGCGCTATCAGGGCTTGGATTTACCGATGCTAGCCAGGTGCGCATTGGCAAGCAAATCACCCTTGATATAGACGCAGAGGACAGCGCACGTGCCGAGCAACGCGCCGCACGCATGTGTGAGAGCTTGCTTGCGAACACCGTTATCGAGGATTACAGCATCGAAGTTATTGACGCGTCATGAGAAGTGCAATTCTAATTTTTCCGGGTTCTAACTGTGACCGTGATATGATGGTCGCGGTGGAGCGTATTACAGGTCGGCGCCCTGCCCTTGTCTGGCATAAAGACAGCCAGCTAGACCCGGTGGATATTGTTATTATACCGGGCGGTTTCTCCTTTGGTGATTACTTGCGATGTGGGGCATTGGCTGCACGCGCACCAGCCATGGAAGCTGTGATAGATCATGCCAGCCGCGGCGGGGCTGTATTAGGTGTATGTAATGGCTTTCAGATATTGCTGGAAACAGGGTTATTGCCGGGTACACTTGTGCGCAATGGCGGGTTAAAATTTGTTTGCCGCGAAGTTCGACTTGCAGTGCAAGAAACGCTCGAAACCCCCTTCTTGGATGACTTATCTAGCGGAACAGAATTACGCATTCCAGTTGCCCATAATGAAGGGAATTATTTTGCGGATGATGCGCTGCTAGACAGCCTTGAGGAAGGCGGTCAGATTGCCTTGCGCTATATAGAGAACGACCCTACCAGAACAGCTAACCCAAATGGTTCAGCACGGAATATTGCCGGTATTTTATCTGCAAATGGGCGCGTATTGGGTATGATGCCACATCCCGAACGGGCCATGGGCAACGGCCATCCCTCAGAAGATGGGCGTAAATTTCTGACCTCTGTTTTAGAAGGTGTGGCCAGATGAGCAAAGCCAATGAGATGTCTTTTAATGATGCAGAACAGATGGGGCTATCTTTCGAGGAATGGCAGCTTATCCTGAAACGTCTGGAGCGCACCCCGAATTTATGTGAGCTTGGTATTTTCTCTGCCATGTGGTCTGAGCATTGCTCTTATAAATCTTCTAAAAAATGGCTAAAGACACTGCCTACCGAAGGCGAGCAGGTTATTCAAGGGCCGGGCGAAAATGCCGGCGTGGTTGATATTGGCGATGGGCTGGCTGCGGTCTTTAAAATCGAAAGCCATAATCACCCCTCTTTTATTGAGCCTTATCAGGGGGCAGCAACAGGTGTTGGCGGTATTTTGCGCGATGTGTTTACCATGGGCGCGCGCCCAATAGCGCTTTTAAACGCCCTGCGCTTTGGCGATATCGAACATGAAAAAACCAAACATCTTCTATCAGGGGTCGTTGCGGGTATTGGCGGCTATGGCAATTGCATCGGCATTCCGACTGTGGGCGGTGAGGTAAATTTTCATAGCTCTTACAATGGCAATATCCTTGTTAATGCTATGGCGGTAGGGCTAGCCCATAGCGACCGGATTTTTTATTCGGCGGCAACAGGTTCTGGTAACCCCGTTATTTATGTTGGCGCGAAAACTGGCCGCGATGGCATTCACGGCGCAACAATGGCCTCTGCCGAATTCTCTGATGAGACAGAATCCAAACGCCCCACCGTGCAGGTAGGCGACCCCTTCACAGGCAAGCTATTAATGGAAGCCTGCCTTGAGCTGATGGCAGCAGATGCGGTGCTATCTATTCAGGATATGGGCGCGGCTGGTCTAACCTCCTCTTCGGTGGAAATGGCCTCAAAAGGCGGATTAGGCATGGAAATAGACCTTGACCTTGTGCCAGTGCGCGAAGAAGCTATGTCCGCTTATGAGATCATGCTTTCTGAGAGCCAAGAACGCATGCTGATGGTTATAAAGCCAGAACAGGCAGAGACAGCCCGCGCGATTTTTGAAAAATGGGATCTGGATTTCATGCCGATAGGCAAGGTTACCGATACCGAGCGTCTGGTGCTTTTAAAAGATAATGAAATTGCCTGTGATATCCCGCTAGCCCCGCTGGTTGATGATGCGCCGGAATATGACCGCCCCTATCGCCCAGAAGAGCTGCAACCTGTTCTAAGCACAGAACAATTAGAAAAGGATTTGCCTCTAGCAGAGGTGCTTCAGCGCCTGCTTGCAAGTGCCGATTTATGCTCTCGGCGCTGGATTTATGAGCAATCTGACAGCGATGTCATGGCCGATACCATTACTGGGCCGGGCGGCGATGCCGCATTGGTGCGCATTCATAACACCGATAAAGGCCTTGCGGTCAGCACCGATTGCACGCCGCGCTATGTAGATGCAGATCCCTTTGAAGGGGGCAAGCAGGCTGTATGCGAAGCCTATCGCAATATCAGCGCAAGTGGGGCAAAACCCCTAGCGGTGACAAATAATCTGAACTTTGGCAATCCTGAAAAACAGGACATTATGGCCCAGATTGTTGGGGCGGTGAACGGCATGGGTAATGCGTGTAGAACCCTTAACACGCCTGTGGTTTCCGGCAATGTCTCTCTTTACAAGGAAACCGATAGAATGACGATACAGCCGCGCCCGGTAGATGGCAAGAGCGTAGCCATCGGTGGCGGGACAAAAGCTAAGGGATGCGGGCTGGCAAATGCTGGCAAGGCCCTGTTTGTGGTTGGCCAGAGCGATGATGTAAAAGATGGCTGGCTAGGCTGTTCGGTTTATGCCCGCGAAATAGCTGGCAGAGAGGGCGGCGCCCCGCCTTCGGTTGACCCTGCGCTAGAGGGGCGTAACGGCACCCTTATCCGTCAAGCTATCGAAAGCGAGCTGATAGAGGCTGCCCATGATATCAGCGATGGCGGGCTGGTTGTTGCGCTAGCAGAGATGGTAATGGCTGGCCAGTGCGGGGCGAAAATCACCTGTCCAGAAGGCGGCAGTTTGCATGGCTGGGCGTTTGGTGAAGATCAAGCCCGCTATATTGCGGTTGTATCAGACGTGCCTGCATTTACCGCCTTATGTGCGGCTAGCGAGGTTGAGGCTATACAAATCGGTGAAACAATTTCAGAATGTGAATTGACACTGGCTGGCCTACCCCCCATATCAAAAGAAGATATGGTGGCTTGGCACAGCAAAACCATTGATAATTTAATGGGCTGAGACGCGCGCTATCGCCAATAAAAGACAGCTAATTAAAGCAAAAGAGGTGTG
>ERZ802830.4544-NODE-4544-length-11070-cov-10.4457_pt1 | contig 11070 bp, 10 predicted proteins | sample MGYA00345654_ERZ802830 | MGnify/ENA primary metagenome ERZ802830 (study PRJEB30503, sample SAMEA104212375) | marine metagenome | biome: Westerlies Biome; feature: [SRF] surface water layer (ENVO:00010504) within the epipelagic zone...; material: water...
ACAGTTTATAAAGAAGAATGCTTGGCAAACTTATGGTTGCCTAATGGTCGAGTGTACAAAGATGTATCAACATGTTCAAAGATGTATGAACCTTCTATTTTTAAATTGAGTAACTAGAATCATTTAGAAAATGTCTAACATGTGGTACGCATTGCACATATTTCATATGCTGCCACTTGCCTTGCTTTGTTGTAAAATATTTGAGACAGTTTTTACACTGTTTTTTATCTAAACCATCACATTTCTTCTCATGTCGTTTCCAGTTTGATTTTTTCGAAAATATTCTATTGCATTTTGTACACGCAAATGATTTTTTAGTAGGCAATTCTAAATCGTTCTCTTCTTTTACATCGATAGTACAACCTACATCTCTTTCTCCTTCTGATTGATGGTCAACTTCATTTCTTAATCGCGTATTCTCACACTCTAGATATTCTTTTACTTTTGTGAGAATTTGATTCTTTTCCTCTAACTCTCTTATCCTACGCATTAGTATATTCTGTTCTCTAGTTCCTTTGACGACACTTGTTGGAGCGTTGCATGAGTGTCCTATCTCTGAACATATCAAAACCATCATATCGTTTATATCTCCGCTGAAGTATTCATTCCCATACAATTCGATTTTCTCAAAGCGTTCTGTAAACTTTATTAACAAACGCCTTTCCGTCTCCACTTCATCGTTACATCGCAAATGTAGCCATAACAACGAACCCTTCGGATACTGATTGAAGCGACCAAGTGTCTCTTGTGTTGTTCGTCCAACTTTGTAGATTGTTTCGTCCAATCGAATTGATTCTCTCGTTTGCAATAAATAGATATACCCATACATAGTTGACTTAGTCTTTAATATGTCTACTTATCTCCGTCAGTTCGTTATATATAAATCAATTTTCTACCAGAATGTTTATAAAGAAGAATGCTTGGCAAACTTATGATTGCCTAATGGTCAAGTGTACAAAGATGTATGAACCTTCTATTTTGAAATTGGATGATCATAAAATATTTTCGAACACACTTTACAACCAAACTTATTTTTTATTTTTCCGCTAGACAGTTCATAAAGAAGAATGCTTAGTAAACTTATGGTTGCCGAATTATATTTTTCATACATTGGATTCTAAACCAAACTTAAAATTATTACTTTTTTATCGAAGAGTCATCAATTTGTCAGAAGTATTTTTTTTGAACCTTTTCCATCGCATAAATTCTCTCCCACAGCGCTCCTTTATATTTCTCATTATTTCTCGTTTTTATTTTAAAAGTTAATTTATTACGATAATATATAACACCAAATATGAAGTATGTATGTAAAAAGTGTGACTACCGTACAAATTCGTTTTACAATTTCGAGCGACATACATTACGGAAATATCCTTGTGATAGGCATAAGAACACCATCGATAGTGTGAATCACGATATAAATAACGATGCACAAAATGTTGTAAAAGACGCACAAAATGTTGTAAAAGACGGTTCAAATGTTGTAAAAGATGTACAAAATGTTGTAAAAGACGGTTCAAATGTTGTAAAAGATGGGTCAATACATACTTGTTTGAAGTGTTCGAAGGATTTCAAATGTAGTCGTACACTTAAGAAGCATTTTGAAAAATGTAATGGAGTTCAATCCAACCAATGTCCTGTATGTATGAAGGTGTTTTCAAATAGATATAATAAACATTATCATATACACCATCAGTCTTGTTCACCACCAACTTTGACAAACGAATTGATTTGTGAACCGACTAGTGTGTCTACGGTGAATAATCATTCCAATCAAAGTACTAATGAATGTGCAGCTAACTACAATCACTCTCAACACTGTACAACTAACTTCAATAAGACGAATCAAAGCATCCATTTTGCTGTCTTTGGTAAAGAAAACCTAGACTACTTACTCAATGACGCAAACATTCTTCAACGATTGAAAGACTACAGTAAAAAAGGAGTTTATGGATTAGCTGATATTGTAGAAGAGGTTCATTGTAATGAAGATCAACCACAAAACAATACGATCATTAAACCTTTAGATTATGGAGATGGTGTATATATCAAAGGAGACAATTCAAAATGGGAGTATAGAGAGTTCGCAGATATTCGTTCTACACTAATCGATACCATCACTAAGTATGTGAAAATGTACAATATAGTGAAGAATGACAAGAACATTAAGTTGAGTGATCGTAGGGAAAGGGCATTCGTCAAAAAGTGGAGTTACATTCTTTTATCGTTACAAGGAGATGTCCCCAACGATCTCTACGATGAATTAGAGATTGATGATCACAGTGTTGACGATAAAGAACAAACTGTCAGAACATACCATCGTAAGTTCGATAAGGCGTCCATGGTTAAGCTCAACGAGTATGCTTCAAAACATGTAAAGAAGGAAAATGGACAGTACATGGTCAATTAGTTTTTTAGGATTTGTGTAATCTTGTTTGGATGTGTTTATAGTAATGTTTCGACTTCTCTGTTCCTATAAACCTTCTCTTTGTGTTTTTACTCGCTAATGCGGTCGTTCCGCTTCCTAGAAAGGTGTCCATCACTAAGTCTCCTTCCTTTGTGTGTTTTTTTATCAACTCTTCAAACAGTGCCAAACTCTTCTGAGTGGGGTGACAGCGATCTTCTCCTTGGGTTGGATAACGATACACACCATTATCATGTTCACTGTTGAATGTTGGGTTCTTTCCCTTTACACCTAGTAACGCAATCTCTCTACTGTTTGTTAGATAGTTCAATCGGGAGTTTAACGGTTGAGGATTGGTTTTCAACCATTCGATGAAACGAATCTGTTTGAACTTATGCTTCTCTAGTAGTGCTTTCAACTCACTAAGCTTCCACAAATCAAAGAAAACTATTATGGTGCCTCCTTGGCGTAGTGTACGATAATATTCCTTTATAAACTGATCTAACTTGTCCATGGTGAAGGATGAATCCCATTTCCCATAGTCTGTTCGAACACAGTACTTCGTTCCATAGATGGTCCCATACTTCATGTAGTTCTTTTTGTGTTCTTTGGTCTCTTTGATACTGTTCTCCTTTTTATAGACTTCCCACTCCTTCTCTGTTTTAGATGGTTTGGGTTTTGTTTCACTCTTCAAAGAGTTGTATAGTTCGTTCATACCGGATTGTTTAGAGATGATGTATGGTGGGTCTGTTAGGATTAGATCCACAGAATTGCTTTGTACCGTCGATAAGAAGTGCAAACCGTCTCTATTCTTTACCTCGAGCATCTTACTTTATCGTCGGTATTCGCTCTCTCGCTTTGTACACACCTACTTCACCCATTCAAAAACTGACTTAGATAAGGAGGTCGATGGTTTGTACATAGACTAGAAACAATGATTTCGACTTCACAGAACATCAAGATACAAAAGCCCTTCTTGAAATGGGTTGGGGGAAAAACACAAATCATCCACCATATAATGCAGCAATTCCCTAAAGAGATGAATCACTATCATGAAATATTCCTTGGGGGTGGTAGTGTGCTACTCGCGCTACTGTCATATGCGAAAGCTGAGGCCATCACCATTCACGGTACCGTTCATGCGTACGATTTGAACGAACCCTTAATCCATCTTTACAAGAACATTCAATCCTTCCCTATCGAACTGTTTCAAGAAGTCGAACAGATTGTGAAGGAGTACAAAGAATGTGCATCAACTTCAGACAGCACCAAAGCGAAACGACGACCGAGTTGTCTCGAGGAGGCGAAATCCTCTCAAGAAAGTTACTACTACTGGGTTCGAAAAACATACAACAATCTATCTAACGAAGAGAAAAACACAACCTTCGGTTCTGCCTTGTTTCTCTTTTTGAACAAAACATGCTTCAGAGGGTTGTTTCGAATTGGTCCTAGCGGTTTCAATGTTCCCTTTGGTCATTACAAAAATCCAAAAGTCATCGACTTTCAACAACTGTTCATAGTGCATGAACTCATCCAACCTGTGGTCTTCAAAGTGGCGGATTTCTCCACTTCCATCCAACAAGCCAAGGAGGATGACTTTGTGTACCTTGACCCTCCATACGCACCAGAAAAAGAAACCTCGTTCGTCGGATACACCAGTAGCGGTTTCAGTATGAAAGAACACCAAACCATGTTCGAGTTGATACATTCAGCTTTGGACCAACTCTGTGTAAAAATGATGATGAGCAATTCGGATGTTCCTTTGACGAGGGAGGCATTCAAGGACGCGTCTTACACCATCCAAAGCGTCCGATGTAAGCGGGCCATCCATAGTAAAAAACCAGAGTCCAAAACGAACGAAATCATAGTCACCAATTATCAGGATCTATAACCACATAACAAAAAATATGTACACCCTAACCTATATTTACAGTACCTATATTTACACTTAATCATATAAAGAGTTCCATGTGTCTTGAAACTCATCAATCTTGTCTCGTAGTGATAGCGACTTATTCGACACCACTTCGTCAATCAAACTCAGCTTCAAGTCCCAGTGGTTGATCAAATCCTTGATCAGGCCACTCATGATCTTCTTAAGCTTCTCATCGTCGTCGCTAGCGCTGTACAAACACTGACTACGAACGAACTTCGCACTCTTATGTTTTCCACAACACTGTCTCCCATCCATACGAATGAATGAAGCCTTGTTCTTACAAACTGAAGATGGAACCTTACCCTTTGACCTCTGAGCCAACACTTGTCCACAAACAATGAATGTTGTCATCTTTACGATTGCTTTATGATTACGATTACGATTACAGTCTTCTGTACATGTTAAATTTCAATTTTTATTCATTTTTGAAAGTCCAACTTTATTGAGCTTATATTCATTTGTAAATTTTCCTTTGAGAAAATAGCATTAGTTTTCAGAATGATACATCATCCGGAAATTATTCGGGAAATTTAACATCCGATCAATGGGTAGTCGCTCTTAGCTTCTCGAGCTTGTTTTCCGTCTCCAGAAGATCCACCTTCGTTCTATTGAGCGCCAGCTGACTCTGCATTTCATCATTGTATGCCTTCATGAAGATCTGGCGCTGGTGTTGATTGTAACGGTATCGAGCATCGTACTCGGCACGGCCGAGACAGTCTGCGAAAAGGAATAACACCACGAATAGAATAAAGAACATGTTGTCGTTGTCGAGATAGTTTGGTTAAGATCTGGAGAATCAATTTTTTTTTATGAAATATCCTAAAGCGGTTCCACCTGTTTTTACAAAATGTACAAGTGTTGTTTTGTTATCTGACATTTATCCGAAGACATATAATGACGAAACCCCCGTAATATGAAAACAATTTTTTGCAAAAGAATGTACATGACGGTTTTCTTTCATCAGAAGAAAAGGTTGTACCTCTTCTTCTTTCATCATATGATGGTGTCCATAAACACCGTTATGTTAAACAAACAATCAGGCTTACACAACAATAGAACCAGCAACAACTCGACGATTCTCCAACTCTCTCATAACATTATATACAATCGTCTCCGCCGTCTCTGAACCTTGAGAATTCATGACATTTTCTAACCTCTGTAGGGTTTGTAAGGATTGTCCATCTGTTAGGTTTTCCCTCAAAGACCGTATAAACAGTTCCAGTTGCGTTGAGATTTGGGACGGAGGACGAGGCACGGTACGAGGCAACTCCTTACGACACATTGGACAGTTGAAAACACGATTACATGACTTCTCCCATTTTAACATACAAGTCTTGTGGAACTTGTGTTTACAGGAAGTAACCAGACTCGTTTTGACGCTTCTGCATTCGCCCATACATATCCCACATTCATACGGAATGAATGGCTCCACTAGTGGTGGAGGTGGAGGTGTCGATTGATAGTTAGAAGTCTCCTTACCAACTAAGAAGCTCATATGCTTTCCACAAGATTGACCACCTACAACATAGTGCGAAGCAAGGTTCGTACAAGTTTTTCCAGGGCGAGACTTGATAGGCTGACCACACACGATAGAAGACATTTTTTTACTGTATGTATGTAATGGTAACTCTTGATTGTCGCTTTAGGTTGTCCTTACTATCAAACCAATTTTCAATTTTTTGCAAATGGTACGGATGTGCGAGATGGTTAAAAAATGAAATCTAGGACACAAAACAACGCAACCACATTACCTTACAGTGAAAAAAAGCACTAAACAATGACAACTTACTGTATTCCTGAACATACAGAGAGTTCCTTTTGTCAGTGTACAACTCAATATGGTGCTACTCAATGTAGTCGCAAGGCTAGATATAGGTTTGTTTATAGTTGTGATGTGAAGTATTCGTGTGGTATTGGTCTTCATATGAAAACACTTACTCATAACACAAAATCATACTTTACACAAGAGAAAAACAAAGAGGGTAAATGGCGTGTTGTGGAGAAGACTAATCATCAGTCTACACAGTCTACTAAGGAAACTCCTAAAGAGACTCCTAACACTCCTAAAGAGAATCCTAACACTCCTAAAGAGACTCCTAACACTCCTAAAGAGACTCAGAAGACTCCTAAAGAGAAAGAGTATCGTCTTGAGATTCAAAGAATGCAAATCACCATCAACAATCTTCAATCCACAATGCGTAATCAGTCTTCAGTGATTGCCAATCAATCCACCACCATATCCACTCTTCGGCGAATTGTCTCTACAAACACATCTTCGGACACCAAAGATGTGGATTCGTGTCATGGCAAAATCATGACAAACACCAAACAAGCTCTGCTTTCAGCACAATCGGATGGTTCTGTCAAACAACTCAAGTATCAATTACACCCTGATAAACATCCCTCTTCGCTTCGCTGGCTTTTTGAAGAAATGTTCAAAGTGGTCAATGTTTAGGTTAGTTGTTTCTGTTTAGGAGATTTTGGGTTTAGGATTTTTCTTATGTAAATGTGTGGTAAATGTATTTAGAAAGAATGATACAGTGTGTATATGGTGGTATCGTGCCCGAGCGGTCTAAGGGGTTGGACTCAAGTTCCAATGTACGATTGTACTCGTGGGTTCGAATCCCACCGATACTACTGGCCAAGCTTCTATAGCTTAGTGGTAAAGCGCACGCTTTGTAAGCGTGAGATCGTGGGTTCGATCCCCACTGGAAGCTCCTCTCATAGCTCAGTTGGTTAGAGCGTGGTGCTAATAACGCCAAGGTCTCAAGTTCGAGACTTGATGGGAGTATTCATTCTTTTTGGAATGAATGATTGAGCGACATAGTGAATCAATCATTCTTTCAAGTGGTATTTAGACACAGACACAGACACCATGTCTGAGTAAACAGATTCAGAAGAACCAATAGCATGACGACTTTGTGTGCGGACATCGTGAAGTATACAGGTCTTCCATGCTGTCGACCTGTGATCGATTTCACGAAGCACTGTGGGTACCATGCGGTCAACAAGAAGACGAGAACAAGACGCGTGCCGCGCATGCTGGAGGAGTGCGCTATTTGCTACACCAACATGCTGCACACTCAACCTCGACAAGCATGTGGACACCGCTTTCATGATCGGTGTATCGTTCGGTGGTTGAACACGGGTCGTAACACTTGTCCCCTTTGTAGAATGGTTTTAGATGACGAGATAACTTCTGACCATGAGGACGATCCGACTTACATGCCTCATGTTCGAGGGTATCAAGAGGTGCATGGAGGGTCTCAGAGTGTGGTAGAGAATGTAGAGAATGTAGAGAATGTTCATACAGTTGGATCGCCTGGAAGTGCACTACACAACCCCATTCTTATTGACTTCACTCCGAATAGAGCTGCTGACATCCATAGCATTCCAGAGTACACACCCACTACACCAAACATCCACCATCCTACATACACACCTGTCTCACCACTCTTTCACTTTCCGGTGGCTAGACGACTAGTCTTCGAGACACCTTAGAAAAATTTGAATTAAACTTTGATTTAAAGTTTTGAACATATCATACTATCAGTACACACTCGCTTTGTATCATGGACTCCATTCTGCTTTCTAAGGATTTTAACATCAACAATGTTGTCTTCGATGACAAAATTAAGTCTTTGGATACTGGTGCTAAAATGAAGCTTATGTCATACAGCAAGAACCCTCTCATCATTCAAACACCTGAGTGCATTCTACCTTATGGTATCAACAACAACAACATGGATGATGAAACTGCGTTCAAGTATACTATGGACATTTCGTTCAAGGACAAAGACACACGACTAGGTCTTTTGAAGTTCTTCAATGTCATTCAGTCTCTAGACAAACTCATTATCGACGAAGCTTTCAAGAATCATAAAGACTGGTTCAAAAAATCATTCCCTTCTAAAGAAGTTGTGGAAGCACTATACACACCTATGATTAAGTATGCGAAGGACAAGGACACTGGAGAAATCACAGACGCATATCCTCCGACATTCAAGTTCAAAATACCTTACTCTAATAACAAGTTCCAAGTCGAATTCTTCGACTACAACTCTCAGTCTCTTGTACCTATGGAGTTACTACAAATGAACACAAAGGGAGCTAAAGCTATCTCTATCATCAAGTGTAACGGAATATGGTTCGCTGGGGGAAAGTTTGGGGTTTCTTGGAAAGCGATCCAAGTACAAATCCAACCTAAAATGAATAATGCTGTTGGATGTGCAATTCAGTTCGTGAGCGAAGACACACTATCACAATCCTCTAACGAATCAAACGACTCGGATGCTGACGAAGAATAAAAATAAAAATAAATAAATAATATTTAACATAGTTTAACATATTTCATCTACTAATCTTTTTTATTCAGTGTATTCATATTGTAGCGTTTCTTCAATTCCTTCAATCCACCAAACTCTCTTATCGTCTTCCTTGAGATACCATGATTTAATAGATAATCCTCTGACGGCAATTCGTTATGTGACAACTCGTAACTCCGTAAGATGTCGTGGATGCTGCTCTCATAACTCCGATCTTCTACATGTAGATGCAAATCTACTTTCTCTTTTATCATCGTCTGTAGCTTCACTACACGATCATTTATTCTCTTACTATCACTGCTTATGTCATCTAGACTGTAGCTGAAACATTTAACTATCTCTAGTAGTTTACGCAAGTCTTCCACTTTCTTTTCGCTTTCGTCCTCACGCTTCTTACAGTGCTTCACATAATAGTGGATTGTCTTGACTGCTGTGTACACCATGCTTTCGCATACTTCGAAGTTTGTCAAATACATCACAGGAACACCTTCGCCTATCCATTCTATATCGTATATCGAATGGCACGGAATCTTTACGCCTCTCTTTACGCTCACGAAGATTCCACCTTCACACTTCGTCTCTAACAAATCCCTCTTGAACTTGCTTATGTCATCTAGACTTATACTGTCCTTGTTCTTCACCTCTAGTAACATCTCCACTCCTTGGTATTTGTAATGAATGTCACCGTACGAACCACGCTTCGTGGTGTTCTCCAATTCACCCTCTGTGAAGGTACGCCCTAAGTACTCTAGTACGCTCGTCTCTCCCTCTATCCCACGCTCCACTGTCTTCATTCCTTCCTTTCGTTCATACCTCCGTATGCTTTCCTCGTGTAGCGTATTCACTTCCTCTAAGCTCTTTACATGACCCCTTAGCCCTTCTATCGTCTCTTTGTACTGATCTATCAATAGTCGGTTCTGATCCATCGTGCGATTTAGTTCACACTCAGACCTCCCGTCGTAGTACTCTCGTAAGTGAGTCGATAACTGCTCTAACTCTGACTTCAGTCGCTCCTCTTCATCCATATGACGCTTCTTATCAGCTTCGTGTGATTCATGTAGACTTTCCATCTCCTTATGATGCGTATCCTTCGCTATCCGTAGAGCATCCTCGTCTCGCTTACTCGTTACACTCGTCAAGCTCGACAAGTTCGTGTACACACTACAACCTATCTCTACAATCACCTTACGAATCTCAGGGCTACTGTTCGCAAAAAAGGAATCATCCACATTGTTGATTTTGTAAGTCTTGGAGTTACCACACGATTGCGACATACTTGTTTTTACACAATCCGATATATTTTCCCAATCAATTTTTTTTATAATATATTTTAACAGTAAATATGAATTATAATGTTTTTTTGGTTCTAATTGCTATAGCTGTTTTGTATGTAGTGTATGCTTTAAGTAAAAAAAAGAGTAGTGATAAGTCAGTGAAGGAACATTTTGATACCACCTATGATGCGAATATGAATTTGGTTGCTGATTCCCTTCTATCGGATACAGTCACTATTGAGGATAGTCCAGCATACTGGAGAAGACTCAATTCTAACCTCGTTAATTCGAATACTGTATTACAAAGTGAGATTGAAACTTTAAATTATGAATTAGAACAAGTGTCTATTTTGATTGGTCAATACACATCTTCTAATGCCACTTTAACAGTAAGCATTACTAATCTAGAAGATTTGAATAGTAATTTAATAGATCATATTAACAGAGTTAGTGGTTGTCAAGATGATTATCCTAAGTATGGTATTTCTAATTGTGATTCTATCTTCGATGTGAATACACTAGGTACATACAAGACGACTATGGAAAGGAACATAAGCGAATTAATTACAAGCATCAATAATATGTTGGTTCATGACAAGTATGATGAGGTGCCTCTTTCCAATAATTTTGATATCGATGTAGATACGATAACTGGTGTTATTGATAAGATCAATGATGTTAAAAGAAGATACAATAACTTGTTTAATGATTTGTCAAACTTACCATCCAACTCCAATCTAGAGACTAGTGATTGGGCTACTACAGCTTCTACTATTATGACGGAGGCTCAAAGTAACTGTTTGGCTAGAGATCAAACTAGAACATGCATTTATGCTGAATCGAATACTGATGGTGAAGTTACTAGATATTTTACTAGCAATATGGAACATACATTCTGTAACGAACGATGGCCTTCTGAATTTAGTTGTATTAAGGATCCAGAGGATCTTTGTGCATTCAAAGATGGTATACTTTCGTCAAGTAATTGTGATGGTAGACAAAGCACTTGTTATGACTTATTTAATGGTGGTACTAAAGATGGTCAAATAGCATACAATTCTGCTTCATACGGATACACAAGCACACAACTATCTGATGATGAATGGAAGTGTGAATTGAACTATCCAGATG
>ERZ802830.4546-NODE-4546-length-11064-cov-7.89727_pt1 | contig 11064 bp, 12 predicted proteins | sample MGYA00345654_ERZ802830 | MGnify/ENA primary metagenome ERZ802830 (study PRJEB30503, sample SAMEA104212375) | marine metagenome | biome: Westerlies Biome; feature: [SRF] surface water layer (ENVO:00010504) within the epipelagic zone...; material: water...
AGTTCGGTGCAATTCTACCCCAACCTGGTAATGAGAAAGCTTGGCTTGCTTCATTGCCAGAAGGTTTACGTAAAAAACTAGATAATTTTTGAATTTCACGGCAGACTGCTCTAAAAGCCGATCAAACAAAAAAGCCGACGGGGTGCGGTGTTTTGTTTTAAAGCAACGCTGTTTTTCTTTACTGGCCGTTATGCAGCCGCCTTGAGGTATACGTCTAACGGCACTGCAAGAAAATTACTAGTGCCAACCTTGAGGAGATATTGACGTCGCTGAGCCAAATACTGGGACTGTTGGAAAGGTGAGAGATAGGAGCGATGCTAACTCAAACAACCGGAAAATGGCATGGCGCCGTCGTCGCATTGATTTGCGGATCGCTCATATTGCTTGTTTCGTTAGGTATCCGCCATGCATTCGGCCTATTCTTGCAGCCTGTAACGATTGACCAGGGATGGGGTCGGGAGACCTTCGCCTTCGCAATTGCCTTGCAGAACCTTGTTTGGGGGTTCAGCCAGCCATTCACGGGGATGCTGTCTGATCGCTTTGGAGCCAGGCCGGTAGTCGCAAGTGGGGCGCTTCTTTATGGGCTGGGTCTATGGGTAATGTCGCAGGTTGCAGGGGAGGTGGTCTTCATTTTTGGCGCAGGTGTGCTTATAGGCCTTGGCCTTTCTGGGACGACTTTCCCGGTTATTTTCGGTGCTATAAGTCGCCTCGTCGCACCCCAGCAGCGATCTTTTGCCATGGGGATTACAATGTCTGTCGGTTCATTTGGTCAGTTTGCCATGCTTCCTATCAGCCTCGGATTAATCACAGGACTGGAATGGCAAAGTGCGCTTATCGTTCTCTCAATCCTCGCAATTTTAATGTTCCCCTTGGCTTTTGGAATTCGCTCAGCATCACCATCCACTTTTTTCGCCGAAGAAGACGTCAGTTTTACGCAAGCTTTGCGAGATGCCTTTGGGCTGCGTGACTTTTGGCTTCTCTCCTTGGGTTTTTTCGTGTGTGGGTTTCAGGTGGTTTTCATCGCGGTCCACCTGCCGGCCTTCTTGATGGATAAAGGCGTTGGTGACGGAGTGGCAATGACTGTTCTCGCTTTGATCGGCCTCGTGAATATCGCGGGTACTTATTACGCAGGCCTTTGGGGTGGACGACACCGCAAGCCGATGTTGCTGACCTGGATTTATCTTGGTCGCGCTGCAGTAATTTCAGCTTTTGTTCTGCTACCGATAACAAGCACCACAGCTTACATTTTTGGGGCTTTGATGGGTTTGTTCTGGTTGTCGACAATTCCATTAACCAATGGTGTCGTCGCTTCCGTTTGGGGCATCAAACATATGTCCATGTTAGGCGGTATAGTCTTTTTTGGGCATCAATTGGGGTCTTTTGCAGGCGGTTGGATGGGTGGATGGCTGTATGACCGTACGGGAAGTTATGACATCGCTTGGGGTTTTACGATTGCTCTAAGTCTCATTGCAGCAGTTCTGAATTGGCCGATCACGGAGCGAACTCTTGCGCAAAGGAGAACACAAGCATGACATCCCGTTTAGTCATTATTTCGGTGTCTTCCATATTGGCTATGGCGCCAATTTTATGGTTGTTTACACTCTATCAGTCACCTTTGATGAAGATGTACCTCGCTGATTGGTTACTGTGCTAATATTTTTTGTTGAAGGGTGTAGTGTCTGCGACACAAGCCGTCTGAGTATCAAGAATGCATTTTAAAGACAGTCGGTCTAATTCATTATTGTATTTTGAAGACGCACGGTCTAAGTTTTTTTAGGAACTGTTAAGTTAAAAAAAATGAGAAAGCTTGGGCGTCCTTCAATGTGTTCTGAGGTGCTGGCATCAACGCGCGTTAAACTGATCCAAGCGGGCGTAGAACTATTGACGAAAAAAGGGTTTGCCTCGGCAGGAATAGAAGAAATACTTAGCATGGTTCAGGTGCCAAAAGGTTCCTTTTACCATTATTTTGAAAGTAAAGAAGCATTTGGAATAGTCTTGATAAAGAGCTATTTTAACCGTTTTGATAAGCGTCTTGATACGAGATTCTCTAAAGAAGACTTCACCCCGATTGAGCAAACGCAAGATTTTATACTTATTGCAAGAGCAAATATGAAAAAGTATAATTTCAGTCGCGGTTGCCTCGTCGGCAACCTTGGGCAGGAGATGGCTGTGCTTCCTAATTCTTTTAGAAAGATAAAAATTGGCGTTTTAAATCAATGGCAGTTCAAAACGGCCTCATGTCTAAGGCGCGCACAAGAGACTGGTGAGATCGCATTAGACCTTGACTGTGATGCTTTCAGTAGCTTTTTGGATTGGATTGGATGGGAGGGTGCTGTATTGCGTACAAAGCTTAAGCGCAGTGCTGATCCAATAGATTTGTTTTTATCCCATTACTTTCAATCGATTGGGATCTCAGAAGTGAATAAAATTTTCAAATGATGGATGTGGAATAACAATTATAGGATCTTAAAACCTGAAGTATTCTATGAGGTTTGCAACTTAATCCTCAGGATCAAGCCTTACTCACTGGGAGCTCTGCCTCAGAAGGAAAGCAGAATAAACTAAAATGCAATGGGAGAAAATTTATGAAATATGTAAAACTTAAGAAACTAGGTCTAGGCACAACCGTAGCACTTGCACTGACTTGTTCGGCGGTGTTAGCGGAATCTACAATCAATATTGCGGGATGGGGTGCCAAGTCAGGGCCTTTGAGGTCTTTTGGAGTGAATTCTGAGGCTGTCATCACTGCAGCTGTAGCGCGTGTCAACGAGCAGGGTGGCGTTAAGCTCAAAGACGGGTCAATGGCAAAAATGGCATTTGAGTATCATGACAGCGCATGTAGCGCAGATCAGGGGATTGCAGTGGCTCGTATGGTCGCGTCGGAAGGCAAAGCCCTTATTGGCATAGGCCCGACCTGTTCTGGTGTTGCTGCAGCCATGTTTGGGGTGTTCCAAAAAAAGGTTGGAGACGCTGGAGACACGGGTCTGCAAATGCCGATCTTGACCGACACCGCTGTTCGCAATGGGCTTGGAAAAATCTCTGAGTGGACGTTCCGCAATACGCCTAACGAGCCCGCAATGTATGACAAACTTTGGGCTTGGGTTGCTACAAATCATCCTGAATTGAAAACCTTTTTCGGAGGAACTGAAACTGATCAAGGGCACTCAAATGGAACATATTCTAAGGTGATCGTTCAAGCAGCAACCCGTCATGGTTTCAAGTGGTCAGGTGGTGAGATCGAAGGGCTTACTGGTGATATAGCTTCGGGTTTTAAAAATGTCCTCTCAGCATCTTCAAACTGGCTGATGGCTGACACCAATTTTTCTGTCCAAGCGCGTGCATTTCGCCGCTCTGGAGCGGATATTTTTGTGATTTCCGCTCATCCATTTACAACTTGCGGTATTCTGAAGGAGTTGAAACGTCAACGCGCGGAGCCTAAATTGCTGATTGGCCTGACCTCATCATCATCTGCTGAGGTTATGAAAGGCTGTGCCGCTGAAGCAGAGGGGCTCATCATTCCCACAAGCTTCGCGCCGATTACCGACGTGGCCAAGGAAGTTGCTGCACTTGCGAATGCCAACGGCGGTGATGCTGACTTGCATTCGGCGGCGGCTTGGGAAAACGTGATGATAATAAAGCGCGTCATTGAAGCCGTTGGGGTCACAGGTGATCCCGCCAATATTAAAGAAGAGCGCCTTGCGGTCCGCAATGGACTGGAAGCTTTGGAAACTACCGAAGGCTTAATCGGACAGATTACCCGCGTACAAGACGAAGGAGAGGCGTTGAAACCGTATGTCTTCGTTCAAGCACAGGCTGGCAATTGGACTGTGATTCATGATCCTAGGTAGTGTCTAAGTGCCATGTGCTTTGAAATAATTCGCGGTTACGGCCGCGGATTACATGCATAACGGTTTAGACCAAACTTAGCACCTAAATACTCATCAAACTTTTGAAAGCAAACTAATGGGTTTTGATCACATAGATTTCATTCAATCGGCTGTAGATGGGGTTCTTTTTGGATCAACCTACGCTCTAATTGGGCTGGGTTTTACGCTTATTTTTGGTGCAATGCAAAAGTTGAATATGGCGTACGCTGCTGCCTCAATTGGCGGTGCATACACTGGCCTAGCAGGTATCACAATTCTTGGACTGCCAGCTCTGTGGGCCTTTGTTATAGGTCCAGTTGCTTCAGGCATGTTGGGGCTCTTAGTATATGTGGCTTGTTTCCAATATATACCAAGAGGTAATCACCTTGCGCCGTTAATGGCTTCTATTGGGGCTCTATTTTTCATTGATGAGGTGATAATACATGCTACGGCAGGTTCGCCTCTGTCTTTTCCCGCGGTCCTGCCGCAGGCTTACTTTTTGCTAGGCGATTTCGGTATTCGTGGCGATCTGCTGTTTGCTATGTTCATCAGTTTTGTACTGATGGCAGCAATTCTTTTTTTGCTCTATCGGACAAAACTAGGATTGGCGACACGTGCAGCTTCACAACAGCCGGTCGCCTCGCTGCTGTGCGGTATTCCAACCCGCAAGACTAATGCAACAACCTTTGTGTTAGCGGGCGTGCTGGGTGGTATTGCAGGCTGCCTTGTGGCAGCTTCTGTTGGCGTTTTATCTCCCCTATTGGCTCTTCCGCTGACGATAAAAGGATTGATTGCAACGGTTATTGGAGGGCTTGGAAGTATTCGCGGTGCGATTATTGCCGGATTTTTGATTGGGGCGTTTGAGAACTTGTTCTTGCTGATACGTGGGGTAAATGAGCGCGATATCTACGTCTTCATGTTGCTATTTGTCTTTTTGGTGTTCCGGCCAAACGGTCTGTTTGGCACAGCGATAGATAGGGACTGATGGAATGGAATATTATCTCGGCGTACTTCAAACAATCGGGGTGCACGCCCTTCTAGGCCTGTCAGCTTATCTTCTGCTGCTAACGGGGCAGCTGAGCTTAGCTCAGGTTGGGTTTTTCGCAATAGGGTCTTACGTTGCGGGGATGCTCACGGTCATGGTTGGATGGCACATCGCACCAGCGCTTATGGCAGGAGCCATCGCAGCTGGCTTTTTTGCATTTCTGGTCGGGTTTCCGGCTCTAAGGGTTAAGGGGTTAATGCTGGTGGTAGCCACTATTGCGTTTTCCGAAATCGTACGTTTGTTTTTTTTCAATTTGAATTGGCGGGTTCAGGTGGACGGTCTTGAGGTTGGCCCTGACAGCACGCAGGGTTTCCGTGAAATCCGCTACTTTGCTGCAAATGGCTGGGAGCAATTCCATGTAGTTGCGCTTATTTGGTCCATTGTGGTCTTGGTGATGCTGCTGTTATGGTGGCTTGATCGGGTCCGTGCAGGAGCAGTGCTGCGAGCGGTTGGTGAGGATGAATTGGCTGCACAAAGTTCTGGTGTAAATTTAACAATGGTGAAAGTTGCCGCCATGACAGCTGGTGGTATAATTGCAGGAATAGCTGGAGGGCTTTTTGCGCATTCTACAACTTATGTGGATCATCACACATTCTCAATATTACTGGCTACATTTGCAGTTTCCTACCCTATCCTAGGCGGACTGAGAAACGTTTTGGGAACGCTGGTTGCCGTTATCTTTATTCAAGGATTTATTATTGAAGGACTGCGCTTCATGGGTGATTACCGGAATATCCTGTTTGGCCTGCTCATTATAGCAGCGATGAATTTCAGGCCGCAGGGTTTGGTTGATGGAAACTTCCGTTCTGATCTCGCTAAGCTACTCGGCCTCAAGCCCACTGGTGGAGGTAACGATGCTTAGACTAAACAATCTTGCCAAGCACTTTGGAGGCGTGCGCGCGGTTGACGGGGTGCAGATCGAGGTAAATAAAGGAGAGGTGCTTGGTCTAATCGGACCAAACGGGTCGGGTAAAAGTACCATTGTAAATCTGATTTGCGGCGTGTTTCCGCAGACTGCTGGTAGTATAGAACTCGACAATATTGATTTGGGCATTAAACCACCACATCAGCGGATTGATTCTGGAGTTTCACGCACATTCCAGAACATCCGATTGTTTGATGATCTGACTGTCTGGCAAAATCTATGGGTTGCTTGGCGCGATGCGCCCGAAACGGAAGTGAGTTGGCTGTCAAACTGGTTTGGCAGCTCTGGGGACCGAAGAGTTGAAATTGAAAAACTACTCGATTTTTCCGGATTAGGTGATCGAAGCAATTATAAGGCTAAGAACCTTTCTTTTGGAGAGCAACGCCGCCTCGAGCTAGCTCGCGCTATGGCCTCTAAACCAAAATTAATCGTGCTAGATGAGCCCGCTGCAGGGATGAATTCTGAGGAGGTCAGAGACCTTAAGATACGTATTCTAACCATGAAGGACCTTGGTATGACGGTTCTACTAGTAGAACATGTCATGGAACTTGTGATGAACGTTACTGATCGTATTGTGGTACTAAATTTTGGCAAAAAGATTGCTGAGGGGACACCTGCGGAAATTCAAAACAACCCTCTAGTGCAAAAGGCCTATTTTGGCTTTGCCACAAACTCAGATGGGAGCGACTGATATGCTTTCTGTATCTAATTTAACCACTTCTTATGGATTGATAAAAGCGCTGAACGCCGTCAGCCTTGTGGCTAAAGAAGGTCAAGTGACCTGTATTTTGGGGCCAAACGGTGCTGGCAAGACGACTTTGATGTTTACCCTTGCGGGCATATTGAAACCCGCCTCTGGATCAGTGAAATTCGACGGTATTGAGATAGCCGGGTTAGGCGCTCCAAAAGTGCTGCAGCGCGGCTTATCTTTGGTGCCTGAAAACCGGCTGGTTTTTCCGTTGATGTCAGTGCGTGACAATTTGATGGCAGGGGCTTACTTGCGTCCCAAGTCAAAACGCAATGAGGTCGAAAATGATCTGGAAAAATTGTATGAGAGATTTCCAGTGCTCAAACAACGTGAAGAGCAAAATGCAGGAACGTTATCAGGTGGAGAGCAACAGATGTTGGCACTGGCGCGCGCGCTAATGTCGCGTCCAAAAATGTTGCTTTTGGATGAGCCCTCGGTTGGCTTGGCACCTAAAATTATTGACGAAATTTTTACTATCATAACCCAAGTAAAAAGTGAAGGCATGTCAATTGTTCTTGTTGAGCAAAATGCAGTCAAAGCGCTTCAGGTTGCTGACCATTTCTACTTTTTAGATCAGGGCCGTGTATCATTTAATGGCAATCCAAACGAGTTGGAAAACAAAGATGTCATCAGGCGCGCTTATCTTGGACAATAGCAAAACGAGTTGAGACTAAATGGAATTTCTGCAAACATCAATTGATGGCATTTTATTTGGATCGGCATACGCTCTGCTAGCTTTAGGGTTCTCACTCATTTTTGGCATCATGAAACGTATCAACCTCGCTTATGGATCTTCACTGCTTCTCGGTAGTGCAATTGCGGTGTGGGTCAACGAGCATATTGGCTTAGGAGCACTTGGATTGTTCTTGGTCACTATAACCGCAGCAGCTCTTGTGAATATCTATGTAGAGCGTTTGTGTTTTTGTCCGCATGTCGGCAAAACTGGGGTGACTGCGTCCATGATTGCCAGCTTTGTAATTTGGATGCAGCTTGACGAAATATCGTCGCAGCTTTTGCCTCAACGAACCCACGAGTTTCCTGGAATTGAGATCGGGTCTTTAGAAATCTTTAATCTCTATTTGCGCGGTGACCAAATATTAAATCTTTGGGTCGCTATCATTGCTATTTCAGCACTGTTCCTGCTACTCAGTTGTACTCGGTTTGGTCTCCTATTGCGGGCTTCAGCCGATAATGCCGAAACCGCTAAATTGCTTGGTGCTAACTTATCACGTATAGGGATAGTGACGTTTGCCATCGCTGGTTTTCTTGGAGGGACCTCTGCGTTTTTAATCTTGTCTAGCGATGGACATGTGACCCCACTATTCGGTCTTTGGAGCACATTTAAAGGTTTGGTAGCAATGATGTTGGGGGGCGTAGGGTCGTTGGTTGGCGCCGTGCTCGGCGGGCTGCTTTTAGGATTTCTCGAAGCTCACACCACAAATCTTTTTGGCGCGGAATATCGCGACATCACCACGTTTGGCATTCTTTTTCTCGTTCTGATTCTACGCCCTGGCGGTCTCATGGGGGTGGCGCACTACCGTACAGACCGATTGGCACATGAGAGGATTTAGACAATGAGCGTCTATTTGGCCTCAATTTTAACCAATATGGCTCTTATCTCTTTTCTGGCATTATCAGCCTATCTGGTCTTGGTCGTTGGTGAGATATCGTTTGGTCAGCAGGCATTTTTCGGAATAGGTGCCTATGTTACGGCCACAGCAACAGTAATTTTTGACGTACCGGTAGGTTTCGCACTATTGCTCAGCGCACTCTGTGCTGGCCTTGTCGCGCTTTTACTTGCGGCTTTGACCTTACGCTTGTCCGGTATTTATTTTGCTATTGCTTCTCTCTGCTTTGCAGAGCTATTCCGTTTATCCCTACTTCAAATTCGCTTGCCTCTGGAGATGGATGGACGCATGACCGGCCCGGATGGTCCGGAAGGCTTTTCCAATATTCGGTGGATTTTTGATAACAATTTTGAAGTTGTGGATTTTCTCAGCCTAACGCTCGCCTGCCTTGGCGCGCTCTTGATGTTGCTTTTCTTTGTCGAGCGCACTCAGATTATGTTTTGCGCCAGGTTGGTTGGTAAAGACAACATCTTGGCTCAATCAATGGGTGTCCGTCCAAACCTCTACCGTATGTGTTTCATCTGTGCTTCAGGCTTCGTCGCAGGCTTTGGTGGAGCGCTGTTTGCGCTCTTTAATACCCATATTGAACCTCAAATGTTTGGTGTGATGCTGGGCGTCCATGCTCTGGCATATTCAATAATAGGTGGCTTGGGCGCACCGGTTGGCCCTCTGATTGGAGTGGCTATTGATATTGGACTTTTAGAGAGCATTCGCGGGCTTTCATCATATCGGATGATCGTTTTTGGAGGGCTTGTTGCCGTCTTACTGATTGTTTTTCCCGAAGGTCTGATTAACCCAAGATTTGTAAATCGTGTGCGGAGCAGGACCCGTCCAAATGTTTGAGTTCCGCAAAATCTCGATTGGATTTGGGGGCATGAATGTTCTTAGGGATTTGTCAATCCAGATACGTCCCGGCGACAGGGTTGGCCTAACAGGAGGAAATGGCAGCGGCAAATCAACCCTCATCAATATTGCTACGGGGTTTTTGATACCGCAAAGCGGGCAGATTTTGTTAGACGGAAAATTACTTACAGGAATGCCTGCGTGGCAGTATGCGCGCGAGGGTATCCGGCGAAGTTTTCAGTCTGTGCGGCTTCTTCCAAATGTTCCGCTGCAGGATCAATTTAAGGCTGAAGTGCATGATATTAAAACATTGCGTAGCCTGCTTCAGGAATCCACACTGGCCAAATATCTGAACCAGTTTCCAAGTGAAATCCCACTGCCTATTCAGCGCAAGGTCGAAGTTGTTCGTGCGCTTATTGCAAACCCCCGCTACCTGTTTCTTGATGAACCGTGCGCAGGTCTCACGAATTCAGAACTCACTGCGTTTGCTGTCTTTCTATCCAATCATGTTCCAGTTGACTGTGGATTGATAGTGGTTGAGCATCGACGTGATCTTATTAACATGGTTGCAAAACGGTTAATCACACTGGACAGTAACGCTCAAGACTCGCAGACTTCTCATGCTTGAAATTAAAGATCTTAGTGTCAATTATGCTGCCTTGCGCGCCGTCAATTCCGCCAATTTAAAAATTGAGAAAGGTAAAATCCTTGCTCTAGAAGGTCACCACGGTGCGGGTAAAACTAGCCTTTTGAAGGCCATCATTGGGGCCGTTGAGTCTGTTGGTGAGGTCTCTATTGATGGGCTGAGCCTAATGAATAGAAACGCTGCCAGTATGCTGGCCTTGGGCGTAGTTTTTGTTCCAGAGGGCCGGCATCTGTTCGCCAGCTTATCCAGTCGAGATAACCTGAAATTTGGGGCGGCTGTCTGCGGAATCGGAGAAAATTTTGACAGAGTATTAGCACTTTTTCCTGAACTTATCCCAATGCTAGACAAACCCGCATTCGCACTCAGTGGGGGGCAAGCTCAGATGCTAGCCTTTGCCCGAGGCCTCATGGCTTCACCTGATTATCTACTGTTGGATGAGCCTCTAATGGGCCTTGCGGCAAGTTCTGCAAAGCGGATATGTAGCGTAGCCTTGAAACTGCGTGCAGAGGGGATTGGTATTCTGATTACGGGACAACATACGATATCCAAACAGAACATTGCTACAGATTATATTATAATTGAAAATGGCGTGATTAAATCGAGGAAAGAAGATGCTAAATAGAAAACTGTTAAAGAGAGCTATTCTCGGAATGGTAGCTTTCATTTTTATGGGCATGACGAGTTGGGCTGAACAGGCTAAGACCAAAACAGAATGCGTCGCAGAAGGGAAAAGTTTTAGATATATTTGCACTTTTATGCTGATGCAATCAGACGCGCCATTAAAGGGCGCGGAAGTCACTGTGGGAGCCACAATGCCCTCAATGGCCATGGCACATAATGTTAAGCCAGTTTCGGTAGCTGAACACGCCGTGATGCCCGGTCGCTATAGCTTTCAAATACAACTCGAAATGTATGGGGAGTGGAGGTTATTGTATGACATGGTGAGACCGATCAGAGACCGCTTGCATGAAACTCTTGTATTCACGAAAGTTGGCTCTCAGGAGAAAAAATTGTCAGGCCGCGACGTAGATCATGATGGCCATGATTAGCGAGGTAAAGATCTGGTTCTTAAACAATTGTTTTTCTACGAGACTGATTTGGCTTTCTTTGTCATGCTTTATTGAATTAACGAAGCACATATGATCTCAGGATAATTCGAATCTTGTTTTAGTTTTAGATGCAATATATTTTTAATTCATTAAATTTTGAAATAATCTAAACCACCCAACCCTCGCACCGCCACCAATAATGGGTTATAATGAAACCCATATTAGGCAGAGATTTAAGCATGACAAATAAAAATCTTGAAAAAGACCTCTGCATAATTGACGGTTCACGCCGCTTTTAGGATTTGGTATGTTCG
>ERZ802830.4548-NODE-4548-length-11057-cov-6.14943_pt1 | contig 11057 bp, 9 predicted proteins | sample MGYA00345654_ERZ802830 | MGnify/ENA primary metagenome ERZ802830 (study PRJEB30503, sample SAMEA104212375) | marine metagenome | biome: Westerlies Biome; feature: [SRF] surface water layer (ENVO:00010504) within the epipelagic zone...; material: water...
AGGCATAAGGCTTGAATAAGATGGAAGAGAAACAACTGTATACCATATCAATCTATTCTGAAAATAACATTGGCTTGCTCAATCGTATTTCGGCTATTTTTCTCAAACGTCACATTAACATTGAAAGTTTTTCGACCTCTCCTTCGGAAATTAAAAATGTCTTCCGTTTTGTGATCGTGGTTCAAATGACACAAACAAAAATCAAAAAAATTGTAGGGCAAATAGAAAAGCAAGTAGATGTAATCAAAGCCTTTTACCATACAGATGAAGAAACTATTTTTCAAGAATCAGCCCTCTATAAAGTCAAATCCAGCGCTTTGTTTGAAGAACGACACATTCAAAATGTGATCAAGGAGAGTCATGCTAATATTGTCACGGTATCTCCCGAATTTTTTGTCATTGAAAAAACGGGTTTTCGTCACGAGACCGAAAAACTATACAACGATTTAGCTCCCTACGGACTGCTTCAGTTTGTCCGTTCAGGCCGTATCTCTGTTACCAAATCTAAAATGGGGATTTCCGAAATATTAAATACTTTTAAAAAGAACAAATAACAAGATAAACATGGCTAATTATTTTAACCAACTCACTTTAAGCGAAAAATTAAACCAACTTGGGCAATGTCGTTTTATGGAAACCGATGAATTTAGTGAAGGCGTAGCCGAACTCAAAGGCAAAAAAATTGTCATTGTGGGTTGTGGTGCGCAAGGACTTAACCAGGGGTTGAACATGCGGGATTCCGGCTTGGATATTTCCTATACGCTTCGTCAAGGAGCCATTGACAATAAAAGAGCGTCCTATCAAAATGCGGTAGATAATTCCTTTGCAGTAGGCACCTATGAGGAGATGATTCCTTCTGCCGATATGGTCATCAATCTAACGCCGGACAAAAACCATACTTCCGTGGTGAAAGCGGTCATGCCTTTAATGAAGAAAGGAGCGACTCTATCCTACTCGCACGGATTTAACATCGTTGAGGAAGGCACACAAGTTCGCGAAGATCTAACAGTGATTATGGTAGCGCCAAAATGTCCTGGTTCTGAGGTGCGTGAAGAATACAAGCGGGGCTTTGGAGTACCTACTTTAATAGCGGTACACCCTGAAAATGACCCTCAAGGACAGGGCTTGGCCCAAGCCAAAGCTTATGCAGTAGCTACAGGAGGCCATCGAGCCGGTGTTTTAGAATCCTCTTTTGTTGCTGAGGTCAAATCGGATTTGATGGGAGAACAGACGATCTTATGTGGGGTCTTGCAAACCGGCTCCATCCTTTGTTTTGATAAAATGATCGAAAAGGGAATAGACGCCGGGTATGCTTCTAAATTGATCCAATATGGCTGGGAAACCATTACTGAGGCACTTAAACACGGTGGAATTACCAATATGATGGACCGTTTGTCCAATCCTGCCAAAGTGAAAGCTTTTGAACTTTCAGAGCAATTGAAAAAGATCCTTGCCCCCCTTTTTCATTAACTTTTGGATGACATCATGTCGGGTCATTTTTCTCAGACAATGATGGAAGATTGGGCTAACGACGATGTAAACCTTTTGACTTGGCGCGCTGCCACAGGCGAAACAGCCTTTGAAAAAACAGCAAATACAGATCAGGAGATTTTGGAACAAGAATTTTTTGATCATGGGGTATTGATGATTGCTTTTGTTCGCGCGGGTGTTGAATTGGCATTCGATACGATGGTCGCTTCGGGAATCAAAGAAGAATCGGCCTATTATGAGTCGCTGCACGAAACCCCATTAATCGCCAATACCATTGCCAGAAAAAAATTATTTGAAATGAATCGAGTGATTTCAGATACCGCTGAATACGGCTGTTATTTATTCGATCATGCTGCAAAACCTTTATTGGAAGACTTTATGAAATCCATCGATACCGATGTAATTGGCAGTTCCTATGGGGCCAATCAGGACAACGGAGTTGATAACCAACAATTGATCCAAATCAATGACATTATTCGTTACCACCCTGTTGAATTGATTGGGTATGAGCTTCGCGCTTCTATGACAGCCATGAAAAAAATTGTGTAAGGAATGCAACTGCCAAGCCTTGAGGGAGCTCGAGAAGCCCAAAAGCGACTGCATTCCGTTGTACTGGAGACTCCTTTTCAATGGTTGGAACGCTGGTCACAGAAGATGGAGGCCGATGTGTATCTCAAACGCGAGGATTTGCAACAAGTCCGATCCTTTAAAATTCGTGGGGCTTATAATAAAATTGTAACGCTAACTCCTGCCGAGCGCAAACAAGGATTGGTATGTGCAAGTGCAGGTAATCACGCGCAAGGCTTTGCTTTTTCTTGCCGAGACTTACAAATCAAAGGAACCGTCTTTATGCCGTTACCTACACCGCGCCAGAAAATTGAACAGGTTCGGATGTTTGGGGGTAAATTTGTTCGTATTCGGCTAGAAGGTGACACCTACGATGATTCCCAAAAAGCCGCTCGTCAGTTTCAGGAGGAAAATCAGTCGCCGTTTATCCATCCCTTTGATGACTTGGATGTGATAGAGGGGCAAGCAACGATGGCACTCGAAATCATCAATCAAGCTAAAAAACCCTTAGACTACATTTTTGTTCCTGTTGGAGGCGGAGGGCTAGTGTCTGGTATGATAACCATTTTTAGAGCGCTCTCACCACAGACTAAAATTATTGGAGTGGAACCCGCAGGGGCCCCTTCCATGTATCAATCGCTACAAAACAAAAAAATAACCGCTTTGCGCAGCATCGATAAATTTGTCGATGGCGCTGCGGTCAAAAAAGTAGGTGTATTAAGTTTTCAAATTTGCCAGACTCACTTAGACGATTGCTTGATTGTTGAGGAAGGTCGGATCTGTCAGGAGATCTTGGATTTGTACAATAAAGAAGGAATTGTAGCCGAGCCTGCCGGGGCCCTGGCTTTATCCGCAATAGAACAGTACCAAGCTAAGCTTAAAGGGAAACAGGTAGGAGTTCTTATTTGTGGGGGAAACAACGACATCACTCGTACTCCCGAAATCAAAGAACGCGCCTTGTTGCATCAAAACCTTAAACACTATTTCATTGTCCGCTTTCCGCAACGTTCAGGAGTTCTCAAGGATTTTGTCAATAAAATTTTAGGTCCTACCGACGACATTACGTTTTTTGAATATTCTAAAAAAAACAGTCGCGTGAATGCCCCCGCTGTGGTGGGTATTCAAATTAAATCGGCTGAAGATTTTGTTCCCCTTGTGGCGCGAATGAAAGCCGAAGGTTTCTATGGGGAATATTTAAATGACCAACCCGATTTATATCAGTTTCTAGTCTAGCTCAAAAGACCAAAGGGAGTGCAAACTGGTATAGTAAAATCAAAAGCACTATCGCCAACAAATTAATCAATACTCCTGCACGCGCCATTTGTGATACCTTGATATATCCACTAGCAAATACTATGGCATTGGGGGGAGTGGCCATGGGGAGCATGAAAGCGCAGCTGCTGGCCATGGTCACTGGAATAAGCATGTAGATTATGGGGATGTCAAATCCCATTGCAATACCTGCAATTACAGGGGACAGGACAGCAACAAGGGCCACGTTAGATATCAATTCGGTCATGAATAGCATCAATGCAATAAGTAGTGAAACAGTGAGTAAGACATTAAAATCGGCTTGAGAAATTACATCAGTGATCGCAGAGACAATCCCTGTTTGGGCCATTCCTTTAGCCAAGGCCAAGCCTCCACCAAATAAAATTAATATTCCCCATGCCAACCGCTGAGTGTCTTTCCATTCCAATATAAAACGATCGTTTCGAAAATCACTTGGGATGGAAAAAAGCGCAATGGCCCCTCCCACACTGATAATCGTATCGGTGAGTCCCAGTGTGGGGATATAGCTATTGATTAGAGTTCGAAACACCCAAAAGAAGACCATTAATGCGAAAACCACTAAAACGTGTTTTTCATCCCGACGAAGAGGACCCAATTCCTGCAATTGTTGTGCAATTACGTCTTCATCCGTTTTGAATACAATTCCGGTATTTGAAAACAAAACTTGGGTAAATAAGAAATAGATCAGCCCGATAAGACATAATGAAAAAGGCAAGCCGATCAACATCCATTTAAAAAAAGAAATTTGAATGTTGTATTCATTTTCCAGTAGTCCAATTAGGACCGAATTGGGAGGCGTTCCAATGACCGTTGCGATTCCTCCAGCATTGGCAGAAAACGCAATACCCAGCATAATTGAAAGGGAAAAACGCTGTTCGTTCGCCGTGAATTCAAAATCACTCTGAACCAACAATTGAATCACCGATAAGGCAATGGGAAGCATCACCACCGTACTAGCTGTATTGGATATCCACATGCTCATAAAACCAGTAGCCAACATAAAGCCCAAAATCACACGGTTGGGTGTTGTTCCTGTTCGATGAATAATGCTGAGAGCAATTCTCCGATGTAAATTCACTTTTTCCAAGGCCAATGCCAAAACAAAGCCCCCAAAAAAGAGAAATACGATGGAACTACCATAATTCGCTCCAACTTCATTAACACTCATTAGCCCTGATAAGGGGTAGATAACTAAAGGCAATAGTGCTGTGACGGAAATGGATACAGCTTCGGTAATCCACCAAACAATCATCCAAGCCGCCAAAGCCACTACCAGCAAAGCTTCGTTCGAAAGAGAAAAAAGAGGGGTGTATTGAAGTGAAAAGAACACCAAAGGGCCGAGAAGCAGGCCAATTTTTTTTACCATTTTTCTGCCGAATTATAGGAACAAAAGATACGGAATTCAACAAAACACTATAGCCTTTATCAAAAGGACGTTTTTTTATGGATATAATGCTACATTCCTAAATAACGTTTAATTATTTTATGTAATTTTGAAACAAAAAATAAATGAGCAGCACAACAGTTGTATCCATTGATCAGACAGTAGGATTTAAGAATCAGGTACATTGCACCGAATACCTTGTCAATGGAGAATTGAAAACTTGGAAAGGGAATACCTCGGAAGTTTATTCTACTATTTATACTGAAAACGAACAAGGAGAGCCTGGCCCCACCCTGTTGGGATCCATTCCTGATATGGAAACGGAGGTCGCTTTGGAAGCCCTGAACGCCGCTGAAAAAGCCTTTCACCGTGGACAAGGGTTGTGGCCTACCATGCGAGTTGCTGATCGATTAAAATGCTTATCCAACTTTGTTGAGAAAATGAAATTGCATCGCGAGGAAGTGGTGGAATTATTGATGTGGGAAATAGAGAAAAATAAAGCCGATGCTCAAAAAGAATTTGACCGAACGGTAGACTACATATACGATACTCTAGAGGCCTATAAAAACCTAGATCGACGTTCGGCTCGATTTGATAAAGAGGGGGGCGTTCATGCGCACATTCGCAGAGGTCCCTTGGGAGTTGTTTTGTGTTTGGGACCCTACAACTATCCCCTAAATGAAACTTTCTGTCTATTGATACCCGCTTTGATTATGGGAAATACGACTATTTTCAAACCAGCCAAACACGGAGTATTACTGATCACACCTCTCTTAAAAGCTTTCCATGAAAGTTTCCCTCCTGGGGTGGTAAATATATTATTCGGACGCGGGCGAAAAATAGCCTCCCCCATTATGAAAACTGGGAAAGTTGATGTATTGGCCTTGATAGGTCACAGTTCTTCTGCAGTGGCATTGCAAGACTTACACCCCAACAAAAATCGCTTGCGATTGGTCTTGGGATTGGAAGCTAAGAATCCTGGTATTATTCTACCCGACGCCGACATGGAACTCACTGTTAAAGAATGTATCTCCGGTACCTTGTCCTACAACGGGCAGCGTTGTACCGCTTTGAAAATGCTGTTTGTTCATGAATCTATTGTAGAGGAGTTCAATACAAAGTTTGCCCAAGCCGTTGACGCTCTCAAGTACGGTTTGCCATGGGAAGAGGGGGTATTTCTAACACCACTTCCAGAACCAGGAAAACCAGCTTACATCCAGGAACTCATCCAAGACGCTGTCGATGGAGGCGCAAAAATCATCAACGATAAAGGAGGACAACTCACCCACAATTACTCTTTCCCCGCGGTGTTGTACCCCGTGAATAAAGAAATGCGTGTATATCACGAAGAACAGTTTGGCCCTGTCATTCCGATTATTCCCTATTCAGACATCAGTGAACCTCTAGATGCCATGGCCGCCTCGGAATACGGGCAGCAGGTGAGTCTGTTTGGTCGCGATGTTCGTAAAATAGGACCCCTTATCGACACCCTAGCCAATCTGGTTTGTCGAGTAAATTTGAATAGCGCTTGTCAGCGTGGTCCTGATGTGTATCCATTTACAGGTCGAAAAAACTCAGCAGTTAGCACTTTAAGTGTTTATGATGCGTTGCGGTCTTTTTCTATTCGAACTTTTGTAGCGTCGAAGGACACTCCCTACAACAATGAGATTTTAGAAACGCTTCTCAATTCCAACGAGTCCAATTTTATATCTACAGATTATTTGCTTTAAAGTAATCTTTTCAGAATAGGAAAGTATTTGAAAGGGGCATACCGAAGGGGAGGATCGATACGAGTCGTATTTTCAAAGACCCCTCTTTCGTGGGTAAAGGCTAAAAAACTCTTGTAACCATGATAACTTCCCATTCCACTGTTTCCGACCCCTCCAAAGGGTATATTGCTGCAGACAAGATGGATGAGTGCATCATTGATACAAGCTCCGCCTGAAGTGCTTTTTTCAATCATTTCTCTTCCTTTACTCTTTTTACCGAAATAGTAAAAAGCCAAGGGTTTTTCATTGGCATTAATACGCTCAAATACCTCTTCAGTATTGGTAAAACTCATTACAGGTAGGATGGGGCCAAAAATTTCTTCTTGCATCGCTTTTGCCTTTTCAGGGACATCTTCCAAAAGGGTGGGTGCGATGAACAGGCTCTTCCTATCCGATTGTCCTCCCACTCGTACCTTGCCTTCCTGGAGCATAGGTGCTAAGCGATCAAACATTTTTTCATTGATGATTCTTCCGTAATGAGAACTTTCTGCAACAGCGTCACCAAACATTTCTACCAAATAGGTGGTCATCTTTTCAAGCAGTTTTTCTTTGATACTCTCATGGACCATCAAATAGTCAGGAGCGACGCAGGTTTGCCCAGCATTGGTGAATTTACCCCAAAGGATTCGCCTTGCCGTGGCATCTAGATTGACCCCATGATCTACGATACAGGGGGTTTTTCCTCCCAATTCCAAGACTACGGGAGTTAGATGCTCTGCTGCTGCTTTCATGATTATTTTCCCCACTCGACTGCTCCCCGTAAAAAAGATAAGATCAAAAGCCTTTTTCAATAGCATTTCATTAACAGGGATGTCTCCTTGAATCAGCGCAATATATTTTTTTTCAAAAGTAGCATCAATCATTTTTTGCATTACAGCAGCTACATTTGGAATATCAGGTGTTGGTTTAAGGATGGCAGTGCATCCCGAGGAAATGGCCCCAACGAGAGGATTAATCAACAATTGAAAAGGATAATTCCAAGGCGATATGATGAGGGTAGTCCCATAGGGTTGGTGGTATACCGACGTTTTAGCTGGAAAAAGATAGTAAGGACTGGCAACACGTTGCGGTTTACTCCAGTGAGCTACTTGCTTGATATGGAGGTCTATTTCGGTGAGAACGACACCAATTTCGGTAATGAAAAATTCCTCTTTGGATTTGTGGAGGTCTTTCCAGACGGCTTCTTCCAATTCTTTTTGGTAGGCTAAAATGGCTTGCTTGAGTTTTTTGAGTTGCTTCACTCGAAAGGGGATGGCCTGCGTCTCATTAGAAGCAAAAAAAACCTTTTGCTGCTCATACAAGGTATCGATTGCTTTTGCCGTTAGCTTTTCCATTTGAATTTTTTAATTTTTGTTCAACTTACAAAAAATAGAAGAAAGGATTTTCCAGTTACTAGGAAAGAACCCTTATCCTATTCCTATTAATATTTTAGGATGTGAGGAGCTACAGAGGAAACAATCAGACACGGATTTTAGCTGCTAAATAGTCGCCTACTTCACTGGTTTTAAATGCTTTTTCACCTCCATTTGTTAGATCTTCCGTAACGACTCCCTCTGCCAAAGATTCATTTACTACCTTCCTGATGGCGGTCCCTTCCTCATTCAAGTCAAAAGCGGTTTCGAACATCATCGCTGCAGAGAGAACCGTGGCTAGTGGATTGGCGATATCTTTTCCAGCGGCTTGGGGAAATGAACCGTGAATGGGTTCAAATAAAGACGTCTTTTCACCCAAAGACGCAGAAGGCATTAGGCCCATAGATCCTGAAATGACTGAGGCCTCATCGGTGAGAATATCACCAAACAAATTTTCGGTAATCAATACGTCATAGCTATTGGGCCACTGGACCAATCGCATGGCAACTGCATCCACAAACTCATAGGATACCGAGACATCGGTGTATTCTTTTTCTAATTCTTGAACGGTTTCTCGCCATAATCGAGAACTTTCCAAAACATTGGCTTTGTCTACACAGCAGAGTTTCCCTGACCGGCTACGAGCCATTTCGAAACCCTTACGAGCCAAGCGTTCGATTTCCGAACGGGTATAGGTGCAGGTATCGAAGGCTGTATTGCCTCCGTCTTTTCGGCCGCGTTCTCCAAAATAGATCCCTCCTGTAAGTTCACGTAAAAACACCAAATCGGTTCCTTCTATTCGTTCTCTCTTCAAGGGTGATTTGTCAATTAACGAAGGAAAAGTGAAGGTTGGTCGAACATTGGCAAATAAGCCCAGTTTTTGTCGCATCAAAAGCAACCCTTGTTCTGGACGTACTTTAGCCGTAGGATCGTTGTCGAATCGGGGATCTCCAATGGCTCCAAAAAGTACAGCATCTGCAGCCACGCAAACCTCGTGCGTTTCATCAGGGTAGGGGACTCCTACCTTATCTATGGCAACTGCTCCGGTGAGCGCGGGCATCCAGGTAATAGAATGCTCGTATTTTTCTGCAACGGCATCGCAAACTTTGACCGCTTGATCAATCACTTCAGGGCCGATTCCATCTCCGGCCAAGAGGGCTATTTTTAAATCCATAAAGAATTATTGAACGATTATATTTAACATTTTTTCAGTCGCTTTAATTGCCGATACGGTCTGATCGGAGTCCAAGCCACGGGTTTTGAATTCTTTTTCTTTGGTTTTCCAAGTAATGGTAGTTTCGCATAAGGCGTCTGAGTCACTGCCGGGAGGAATTCGTACAGCATAGTCTGTCAGATCGGGAATATCTTTGGCTTGCTTATTAAAGATCAAGCGAATCGCATTGATAAATGCATCGTATTGTCCATCACCAGAAGCGATGGCTTCAAAGTCTTTTCCTTTGATGTTTAATGAAACTGTTGTCGAAGGATTCATGCCTTTGGCGTGTGTCAATACGTAGGAATTGATCTGCACCTTTTTTTCATAGTCCTCCGAGCCAAGGACATCGGAGATAATGTACGGGAGGTCGTCTCCTGTGACTCGTTCCTTTTTATCACCTAATTCAATGATTCGCTGAGTTACTTTCTTGATGTCAGCGTCATTAAGCTGCAATCCGAGTTCTTGTAAGTTTTTTTCGATATTGGCTTTGCCTGAGGTTTTTCCTAGGGCATAGCTTCGTTTGCGACCGAAGCGCTCCGGTAATAAGTCATTAAAATATAAGTTTTTTTTACGATCTCCATCGGCATGAACTCCCGCTGTTTGGGTGAATACATTTTCACCCACGATAGGTTTGTTGGCAGGAATACGAAAACCGGTGAAAGTCTCAACCAATTTACTGACCCTGTAAAGTGCTTTTTCATCAATATTGACCGTAGCATCTGGGATAAAGTCATTGATTACAGCAACCATACTTGCCAAGGGAACATTTCCAGCGCGTTCCCCCATCCCATTCAATGTTAAGTGAAGTCCGTGAATTCCTGCTTTAACTGCTTGGGTGGCATTAGCGACTCCCAAATCATAGTCGTTGTGACCGTGAAAGTCGAAATGTAATTTTGGATAACGTTGCACGATGGTTTGCACAAAGTCATAGGCCTCGTCAAATGTGAGAACGCCCAGTGTGTCAGGGAGCAGAATGCGTTTTATTGGGAGTGTTTGCACGCAATCGAGATAGTCAAATACATAATCTTTAGAATTGCGCATGCCATTGCTCCAATCTTCTAAATATAAATTGGAATTTACATACTGACTTTGTGCCGCATACACCGATTCTTCAATTTTCTTAAAATGATCTGAAGGCTTTTGTTTGAGTTGGTGCGTGAGATGATTGAGTGATCCTTTGGTCAATAGATTTTGAACCTTAGCGCCTGCCGTTTGCATCCACTCCAAGGATTTGCCCTCATCCAGAAAGGTAAGTACTTCTACTCGGTGAAGCAATTGATTGTTCTGGGCCCATTCTGTAATTCCCTGAACGGCGTGCAGCTCCCCTTTAGACACTCGAGCCGATGCAATTTCTATACGATCTACTCCTAGTTCCTCTAGTAAAAGTTTGGCGAGGGTTAGTTTTTCTGAAGTTGAAAAGGAGACCCCGGAGGTTTGTTCTCCGTCTCTGAGGGTCGTGTCCATGATTTCAACAGTACGCATTTTAGGAGGGTTTATAGGGGTGTGTTTTGCGCAAACCCTTTGATGTCTTCTTTTAGATTCAATAGGTAATCAATATCATCGTACCCATTTTGCAGGTTCTCTTTTTTATACGGATTGATATGAAAAGATTCCGTAGTTCCAGATTTCAAAAGGCTTACTGTTTGATTTCCAAGATTTACTTCCAATTCCGTTTGAGGATTACTTTTAATGGCATTAAAAATTTCGGCTAAAAATTCAGGTGATACCTGGACGGGTAGCACACCGATATTCAAACAGTTATTTCTGAAAATATCAGCAAAAAAACTAGAGATCACACAGCGAAACCCATAGTCATACACAGCCCAAGCAGCGTGTTCACGTGATGATCCGGAGCCAAAATTTTTACCACCCACTAAAATCTTCCCGTGGTATTTACCTTGATTTAATACAAAATCGGGCTTCGGGGTGCCGTCTTGTTTGTAACGCCAATCTCTAAAGAGGTTGTCACCAAAGCCCACCCTTTC
>ERZ802830.4549-NODE-4549-length-11050-cov-7.16071_pt1 | contig 11050 bp, 7 predicted proteins | sample MGYA00345654_ERZ802830 | MGnify/ENA primary metagenome ERZ802830 (study PRJEB30503, sample SAMEA104212375) | marine metagenome | biome: Westerlies Biome; feature: [SRF] surface water layer (ENVO:00010504) within the epipelagic zone...; material: water...
AATCATTACTGGAAATATCGAGAGAGAAGAAATGATTTGTAGTTTCACCCATATATTCACCTCCGGCCACATATACTTTTTCACTAATTATACTTGCCGACATGTTAGCTAAGGGAATAGGTAATTCAGGTAATTTTTCAATTATAACGCTTTCACTTAATGCCTCCCATTTCATATAAAAAACCTCAGAATATGTCTTGACATTATCGCGGCCACCAATACACAAAACTCCATTGGGTGTCGAAATTGAATATCCATAGGCAATAGGATGTGGTAAATTAAATGTTTTAGAGTGCCACTTATATTCGTTTGCCTTTCTCTTTAGTACATAAATTTTATCACTCCAATATTTTTTCCCACCTTCCCATGGCATTTCGTTTTGGAAATTAGCACCTCCCGCAATCAACATTACATCATTACTGATTCCAGCAAAACTACCAGCTAATCCTTTATTGGGTTGTCCTTTTTCATCCGGTAATTCGGCAATTACTTCCCAATCCATCAATGAGTTATTCGTGTCCTGAGAAAACGCTATAGAAGTAGTCATAATAATACCAATTAGCATATGGTTATAACCCTTAAAATTTAGACTCATTAGAATCTTCATTATATTTATTTACAATAACTTTTAAATATCTAAATTTTATATTGAATAACTTTAAATACTTTTTCCTTTTTACTTCACTTATTATATTAATATCATGTAAAAATGGGGGTGAAGAATCGAAACCAAATGTATTATTTGTAGCGATAGATGATTTACGTCCCGAACTTAAATGTTATGGAGCTAAACATATCAAGTCACCAAATATCGATAGATTATCTGAACAAGGAATTTTATTTAATAAGGCCTATTGTCAGGCTCCCCATTGCGGACCCTCTAGATCATCACTTCTCTCAGGGGTAAGTACTTTAAATCATGAAGGAATTCCTTTAAAGCCATCGGATTTGGCTCCTGATAAAATTACCCTTCCAGCAACTTTTAAAAAAGCTGGTTATTATACGATAAATAATGGAAAAATATTCCATCAAAGGGAGGATGGGAAAGAGGGTTGGTCTGAAGAACCCTTTTCTCTGGTGAATGGTCCAAAAGAAAATAATCATCTTACTTTTCATGAAAAAAAATCTGCAAAATTTATTCTTGAAAAAAATCAACGTGGACCATTCTTTGAAGCTCCAGATGTACCCGACAATACTTATATCGATGGGCAAACCTGCGATAAAACAATAGCAGATCTTAAAAGACTTGCTAAAATGGATAAACCTTTTTTTCTTGCATGCGGTTTCGTCCGTCCACACTTACCTTTTTATGCTCCTAAAAAATATTGGGATATGTACCAAAGGGATGAGATTGAATTAGCAAACAATAGATATAAACCACAAAATACTCCTGATGCCCTTATGGGCTCGGGAGAAATTAGTAGTTATCATGATAAAAACATAGAATATAATTCTGATAAATTTCACCTGATTTCTAGACATGGCTATTATGCTTGCATTAGCTATATAGACGCACTTTTTGGTAGGATTATGTCTACGTTAGATGAATTGGGGCTTCGAGATAATACAATAATCGTTTTGTGGGGTGACCATGGATGGAATCTTGGCGAACACAACTATTGGAGTAAACATAACCTTCTTTATACTTCAAAAAATGCACCACTAATTATTTCTGTTCCTGGTTTTAAAAAGAATATAAAAACAGATGGAATTACTGAATTACTTGACATTTACCCAACTTTATGTGAACTAACAGGAATAGATCCCCCAAAACACCTAGAGGGAAAAAGTTTAGTACCACTGATGAAAAATCCAAATAAATTAGAAAAAAAGGCAGCATTTAGTAAATGGAGAAATGGCACTTCTGTTACCACTACTGAATTTTCTTTCACAAAATGGGATAATAATCAAAAAATGCTTTTTGATTTAAAAAAAGACCCACAAGAAAATGAAAACATTGCTGAGAATCCAATTTATATGGAAAAGGTTGAAGAATTGAGTGAGCTTATTGAAAATAGAATCGGTCGATAAAAATTTTAATTCATTTTTTATTTATAGGGCCTTTCTTAAATCATTAAAACAATTCCAAAAAAATAATTAAATTGTATCTAATAAAAAATCAAATAATTAAATAAATTTCTTAATTCTGCGTTGAAAAATTATCTAGTATTTACTATTTTTCCTCTGTTAGCCATATTTATTTCATGTCGTGATAATGATAATAAATTCTCGTCCTGGTCAACATATAGCGGAGATCCGACCGGTTCAAAATATTCATCTTTAGACCAAATTAATACTGGAAATGTAAACGATTTAAAGCTTTTATGGACATATGATGTTTTTGATAAAAATGAAAAGCATAGAAACGGAATTCAATCCAACCCAATAATCATTGGTGATCGTATTTATTTGATTGGCCCAGATTTTAATGTGCATTCTATTAATAGTGAAAACGGTGATCTAATTTGGAAGTATAACCCATTTCCTGAAAAAACAATATCTGGAACGACCAGAGGAGTTACATATTATGATGATGGGGTTAATGGAAGAATTTTTTTTGTTGCCGAGTCGTTTTTGTATTGTTTAGACGCTATAACTGGAGAATTAATTAATTCTTTTGGAGATAATGGAAAAACTACTTTAAATAAAGGGTTTGATAGGAATACTAAGGAATTATTTATTTCCATGACAACTCCAGGGATTATTTTTGAGAACCTATTAATTCTTGGATCTAGAGTATTAGATTCTTCTAATCAAAAAACCATACCCGGAGATATCAGAGCATTTAATGTTTTAACCGGTGAGATCGTTTGGACATTTAATACAATTCCAAGGCCCGGAGAAAATGGCTATGATACTTGGCCAAAAGATAGTTGGAAAAATGAGTATCTAACTGTTAATAGCTGGGGAGGCTTTACTTTAGATGAAAAAAATGAGATTGTGTTTTTTGGCACTGGATCTCCCTCCTACGACCATTGGGGAGGAAATAGACTAGGTGATAACCTTTTTGGTAACTGTATAATTGCACTTGAGGCTAATACAGGTAAAAGAATTTGGCATTATCAGACTGTTCACCATGACCTTTGGGATTATGATATTCCATGCCCACCAAACTTAGTTCAGGTAAATGTTGATGGTAAATTAATTGATGCAATTGCTCAACCAACTAAAACGGGTCAACTATTTGTTTTAGACAGATTTACAGGTAATCCGATTCATCCAGTTTCGGAGAAAGTTGTTCCACAAAGTCATATTCCAGGTGAGGTTACTTCTAAAACCCAACCTTTTACAAAATCTACACTTATTTATGGGAAGACCACGATAGATAAATCTTCATTTAATAAAATTGATGGATTTGAGAAAAAAAGTATTGAAGATTCCCTTAAAAATATAGACTATGGCCGGCTATTCATCCCTCCTGGTGTAAAGCCAACTATGGTCTTCCCTCAATTTAATGGTGGAACCGACTGGGGTGGAGCAGCTTATGATATGAACGATAGAATGATTTATGTCAATTGTAGTAATGAAGCTGAGTGGTTTGCTATGATAAATTTACTTGAAGGTAAAAAAGTTTCTCTTTATAATTATGGTAAGCAGTTATTTAATACAAACTGTATAGCATGCCACAATAATTCAAATATAGGCTTAAGAGCTTCAATTAATAACTTTTCCATTGCTAATAAGGATAGAATAAAAAAATCAATCTATAATGGAAAAGGGCTTATGCCAGCTTTTAAAAATTTAGATGAAGATAAATTGAATGCCTTATCCTCATTCATTTTAAAAACAGGTAAGGAGGAAATCATTGAGGTTGAAAATAGTGATAAATTTTTTGAAATTCCATGGGTTGCAAATGGTCATCGAGAATTGAAAACAAAAAATGGTTATCCAATAAAGGATATGCCCTGGGGTACTTTGACAGGAATTGATCTTGATTTGGGAGAAATTAAATGGCAAGTTCCGTTAGGAACTTATCCAGAGTTAGAAAAGCAAGGCTTATCTCCAACAGGAACCTTTAATATGGGCGGTCCAATTGTAACTGCTGGAGGATTAATATTTATTGGTGCTACCATGGATGAACGTTTTCGTGCTTTTGATAAAAAAGATGGAAGTTTAATGTGGGAGTATCAATTAGAGGCTGGTGGTTATGCAACACCGTCAACTTTTCAAGTTAATGGAAAACAATTTGTCATCATTGCAGGTGGAGGCTTAGGCAAGCCAGGTACTAAGGGAGGTAATAAATTATATTGTTTTGGATTATAAATTAAGTTATATGTTTTATATAAAAATTACTACTGACTTTTTAAAATTTCATTTATCAAGCAAAGTCATTAATAGCTTAGTTTTACTTTTTTTTTTATTTATGCTTTCTATTTTAAATTCTCAACAAAATAAATTAGACTATCATATTAAATTTTCTCCAAATGAAATTATAATAGATGGAGTTGCTGATGAGAATTCATGGAAAAAAGCAAATAAAATGAATGCTAATTGGCAACACTTTCCTAATGAAACCAATGAATTCAACAATCCAACTGAGGTAAGAATTTTATTTGATGATGAAAATATTTATTTGCTATGTAAATCATTCTCAAAGACCAGTGATTATGTAATACCATCCTTAAAATGGGACTTTAGCGGCGCTGCATCTGATAAAGTTAATTTTCTATTTGATACTTTTAGTGATGGAAATAATGCTTATATGTTTGGGTCTAATATGCTTGGAGTTAAGAGTGATATTCTTGTGGCTAATGGTGGAATTGGCTCTTCAAGATCAGATCTTAATAGAACCTGGAATGGAAATTTTGATGTTGAAGGTAAAGTTTATGAAGGTTATTATTTAATTGAAATGAAAATACCCCTTTCAACGTTTAATTATCCAGAAAATTCTAAATCATGGCGGTTTAATTTTTTTAGATTCGATACTGAGGAGAATCAAAGGACAACTTGGACTCGTATTCCACAAGAATTTAAAGATTATAATTTGGCATTTATGGGTAAAATAATTTTTGAAAGACCTTTAAATAAATCTAAGGGAAAAACTTGGTTAATTCCATTTGTTAACGGTTTTACAGAAAAAGATTTTTCAGAAAACAAATCAGGTAATGATTTTAAATATGGGCTTGATATTCGTGTTCCTTTGAAGTCAGAGTTAAATCTAGATGTTACATTTAATTCAGATTTTTCCCAGGCAGAAATTGATGATGAGATAGTAAATTTTACAAGATTTGAGTTCAAAATGCCAGAGAAACGACAATTTTTTGTTGAGAATAACGATATATATACCAATTTCGGTGAAAACTTAATGATGAACCCATTTTTTTCAAGAAGAATAGGATTGGCAAGAAATAATAAAGGAGATTTGATTGAAAACAAAATTTTATCGGGAATTAGGATTAGTGGAAAGATCAATAATAATCTTAAGTTGGGTTTTTTGAATATGTTAACAGATGAAGATTTGAGTAATAATATACCTATGAATTTAAATTCTGTTATCTCACTTCATCAAAGAGTTTTTAAAAGGTCACTTGTTAAATTTATTTTCGTTAATAGACAAAATACGCAGGATTATGAATTTGTAAATTATGAAGATCAATTTAATAGGGTAGCTGGAATAGAATACGATCTAATAACAGAAAAAAATAAATGGAATGGGAGAGCTTATTTTTATAAATCTTTTGAAAATTTAGAAAAAGATGATAATACAAGTGCTGGTTTTACAATAAATAGAACAACTAGAAATCATAATCTTAGAATTAATTATCACTATTTAGGGGATGATTTTAGATCAGATTTAGGTTTTATGAGAAGGAAGGGCGTCTCTAAATTAAAACCTCATTATATATATACTATTTATCCGAAGAATAGCAATCTTAACTCTATTTCATTCAGATACCAGTATGTTTTTTATTATAAGCATAATGATCAGATTGAGAATATACACTATAATACCTCTTGGTTGTTTTCTTCAATAAGATTTAAAAATCAAAGTGAGTTTTCTTTAAAATATATAAATCGAGCTGAATATATTCCATATGATTTCGATCCAACAGGAGTCGACCCTTTAAATGAAATTAAAGGCGAAAAAAACTATTATTCAGAATTTTACGAAGCACAATATTCCTCAGACCCTTCTAAAGACTTTATTTATGAATTTTCGTGCGAAACAGGTAAATTCTTTGGAGGCAGAATTGTTTCATTAAGAAAAGATCTATATTACAGAATCCAACCAAAATTAGTATCAAGTATCAAGGTTAATTATGATAAAATCAAATTAGGTTCAAGTTTTCCAACTACAAACATATTTTTAGCTAGTTCAAAATTTGATTTCACATTTACAAAAACTCTTTATTGGGCTACAATTTTTCAATATGGTTCTCAATCAGAGAATTTTGGAATCAACTCAAGGTTACAATGGAGGTTTAAGGGACTTTCTAATTTATATTTAATTTATAATGATAATTATTTGGTTAAAAATGAATTAATACCAAGGCGAAGGGGGGTTAATCTCAAATTAGTTCATTGGTTTTAATTAATTTTTAATTAATTCCAGAGGAGGTATTATAATATTTATCTAATTGACTATTTTGGTAATATTTTTCGGCCAAGGATCATCAAATTCATACTTATTCTTCCAATCTTCTATCTCTTGATCATTTAAAAAGCAAGACTTTAGAGCATTCGTAAACCGATCTACTTGTGTTTGATCTCCAATTACAGTTATGTCACAGTGCCTATCTCCGAAAAGTCTACCTTGTTGATCTATTTTTTCTTCAAGTATTTTTATTTCCATTTCTGAGAGCCCATGGTTTTCGTCCTCTATTATCCCTGAGCGCCATGATCCTATTATTTCTAGATTGATACCTCCAGCCGCCTGATTCCATAATAATGAAAATTTATCTCTACTAGCAAGCCAAAAGAATCCTTTACTTCGATAGATTCTTTGATCTAGGTATTTATGACAAATATCCCATAGTCGTTTGGGATGAAATGGGCGATCGTCTTTTATAACTCTTGTTGCTAGATTGTAGGGTCTATCTGTTTGATTCTCAGATTCTAGTGAAGGCTTTAGTTCATCTACTAACTTATTTATCCTCATATAATCGTAGATTTTATTATCCAGCAATGATTCAATTTCGAGTTTACCGTAGTGAACAGAGTGTATAGATGCAAAAGGGTTTATAGGTTTAATACTAGAAGCAATATCTTGAAGTTTGTTATTCTGTATCCTATCTAGTTTAGTAAGAATAAGGTGGCTACCAAACATTATTTGCTCTACCATTAGGTTAATAGTGTCTCGTTTATTTTGAGCTAAATTATTTTGCATTTTTGGAATTATACTCCTACCATAATCAAAGTCCTGGGCAAGCATTAAACTATCAAGAAGGACTAGAATTTTGGTAAGTATTAACCTAGAATGATTTTTAAAATATTGAGTAAGTGGCATAGGATGGCAACTTCCAGAGGTTTCAATAATGATTAATTCTGGCTTTTGATTTGAAAGTAATTTTTCTAGTCCTAAATTGAGTTTCTTGATCCCCTTTTTACTGCTTAGTACACAAGAGTGAATAGATTCTAAGATACTTTTATTTTTCTCAATAATATCGCTACTTCCAAGTAGGATACCATCTACATCAAGTTCACTCATGTCATTTACTACAGCACAAATAGGAATATTTTTCTTTTTCGATTGAGAGAGAAGATCTCTAAAAAGTGTCGTTTTGCCTGATCCTAGAAATCCATTAAGTATTACAACCGGAATTTTTTTAATCATATTGTAAAAGATTTATACAAAAGTACTTCCAGTGTTATTTGTAATCAAAATTAAATTTACTTTTTGGAAAAAAATACTATAAAATCCGTGAGGAGGAAAATTTTGAAAAACCATTTTTTTTTAGTAAAATAAAATATTCACTTTTGAATCGTTTTAATTATTTTTTGATTAAAAAACGTTTAAATGCTTTAAGGATTAAATTTAATTAGAATATTTTACAATAAATTAAAATTTGAAAACAACAACTTTTGATGTAATTATAGTTGGCGGTGGATTAGCTGGATTAACAAATGCCATTCATTTATCTGAATTCAAGCAACGAGTCCTACTTATTGAAAAAAAATCATATCCAAAACATAAAGTGTGTGGAGAGTATATTTCTAATGAAGTACTTCCGTATTTAAATTCTCTAGGAATTGATCCCATTAAGGAAGGGGCTAAAAGAATTAGTAAAGTTCAGGTTAGTTCCACAAAAGGTAATTTAATAAAAGGTGTTCTTCCTTTGGGAGGTTTTGGAATGAGCCGCTATTTTTTAGATAGCTTATTATTAAAAAAAGCTCGTTTCAATGGAGTGCAAGTTTTAAAAAACTCTGTAGACTCAATTCGTTTTAAAAATGGAGTTTTCACAGTTCAAACAAAAGACTCAAAATCGTTTCAAAGTAAAATCACTATTGGTGCGTTTGGTAAAAGATCAGAACTGGATCTGAAAATGAATAGAAAATTCATTCAAAAAAAATCACCTTATTTAGCTGTTAAAATTCATGTAAAAGGGAATTTTTCAGAAAACCTGATAGCATTACATAATTTTAAAGGAGGTTATTGTGGCGTATCTAAAGTAGAAAATAATTCTATTAATTTATGTTATATCACAGAATATCATTCATTTAAAAAGTATAAAAATATTTCAGATTTTCAGCAGCAAGTTGTATTTAAAAATCAACATTTAAAAAAAATATTTAAAGAGTCAATTTCTGTTTTTGAAAAACCTCTAACAATCAGTCAAATTTCTTTTGAAACTAAAAATCCTGTAGAGAATCATATCATTATGTGTGGAGATACCGCAGGTATGATTCATCCATTATGCGGAAATGGAATGGGAATGGCCATTGCAAGTGCACGATTGGCAAGTGAACTGATCCTAAAGTTTTTAAATGGAGAAATAAAAACAAGAGAAAGCTTAGAAAAACAATATTTTAAAAATTGGAATAAACAATTTAAAACACGACTGAAGACTGGACATTTCATCGCTAGGTTGTTCAGAAGTGAAATATTTTCTCAAATTGCATATTCAATTCTAAAAAAGATCCCTTTTTTATTGCCTAAAATGATTGAATTTACTCACGGAAAGCAAATAAAACCAATATGAGTTTTTTAGTTGACACCTCAAATCGATCCTCAGAAACGGAAATTATGGATGATTTTACAATGAAGGGAGTTTTGTTTAGAGACACATTAGACAAGCTAGAAATCATTAATAGACTTTTGGGGGGGAATAAAGTAACGATTAAGGGACTAAAAGAACTCCTTAAAAATAAATCAAAAAACAAGATAATTACAATTGTAGATTTGGGCTGTGGACATGGTGATATCTTACGTGATATTGCTAAGTTTGGCAGAAAGAATAACTATACTTTTAGACTTATAGGAATTGATGCAAATATTGCAGCAATAGATTATGCTAAGGAATTGTCATGCGAGTATTCGGAACTTAGTTTTAAAGCTATTGATATTTTCTCCGAAGATTTTAAGAAACAATCGTATGATATTGTTTTATGCACATTATTTTTACACCATTTCAAAAATAATGAACTGATTTCATTTTTAAAAATGATTATTGAGAGAGCAACAATTGGAGTAGTTGTTAATGATTTACATAGACATAAATTAGCATACTATCTGTTTAAATTAATAGGTTTTTTTGTAAAAAATAAAATGATTCGAGAAGATGGATTAACTTCTATTTTAAGGGCTTTTAAAAAAAAAGATTTAGAAAATATTTCAAAACAAATAAAAGTATATTTTTCAATTCAGTGGAAATGGGCTTTTCGTTATTTATGGATCCTAAAAAAAGATTTTATTAAATAAAAAATTTATTCATTATGCAGTAATTATTATGAGTATAAAAATATTATCAGTAGCAAAGCAGTTGCCAAATTACAATAGAGAAACTAAAGAGATCATTCCTTTTGTGAAACAATGGATGAAAGGTCAGGAAACCAGGTTTCAAAGAAAAGTTTTAAAACTTTTTGAAGGTGCAGGCGTAGACAGACGTTACTCTATTATGGAAGCAGATGAAGTTTTTTTGAATTCATCTTTTGAAGAAAAGAATAATATTTATGTTCGAGAAGTAATAAAACTCGCAGAACAATCATTGCAAAAATCCTTAAAAAAAGTAGATTTACAGCCTACAGATATTGATTATATTATAACTGTTAGTTGCACAGGAATTATGATTCCTTCTGTAGATGCATATTTAATTAATAGTTTGCAAATGAGACAAGATATTGTGAGGCTTCCCGTTACAGAAATGGGATGCGTTGCGGGAGTTTCGGGAATCATTTATGCGAAAAACTTTTTAAAAGCGAATCCAAATAAACGGGCTGCCGTTATTTCTGTTGAAGCACCGACCGCAACCTTTCAGCATGAAGATTTTTCCATGGCAAATATTGTGAGTGCTGCAATATTTGGAGATGGAGCCGCAAGTGTTATTTTATCATCTTATGAACAAGATAAAGGGCCTAATGTTATTGATGAAGCTATGTATCATTTTTATGATTCTATTGATGTAATGGGTTTTAAATTGGTAAATACAGGATTAGAAATGATTTTAGATAAAAAGGTTCCGGAAACTATTTCAAGTCATTTCCCAATGATTGTTCACCCTTTTTTAGAACGGAACAACTTAACAATTGAAGATATAGATCATTTGATTTTCCACCCAGGAGGAAAGAAAATAGTAAACACTGTTGAAGCTTTATTTAAGTCATTGGGTAAAAATATTGATGACACAAAAGAAGTTTTAAAATTGTACGGCAACATGTCAAGTGCAACCGTTTTATATGTTTTAGAAAGATTTATGGATGGAGATAGACAACAGGGAGAAAAAGGTCTAATGCTTAGTTTTGGACCAGGATTTTCCGCGCAAAGAATATTATTACAATGGTAAAAGAGTTTGAAAATAAAAAGGAATGGGCACTAATCATAGGTGGTTCAACTGGATTAGGTTTAGCTACAGCAAAAAAATTAGCAAAACACGGAATGAATATTTGTATTATT
>ERZ802830.4550-NODE-4550-length-11049-cov-32.9671_pt1 | contig 11049 bp, 14 predicted proteins | sample MGYA00345654_ERZ802830 | MGnify/ENA primary metagenome ERZ802830 (study PRJEB30503, sample SAMEA104212375) | marine metagenome | biome: Westerlies Biome; feature: [SRF] surface water layer (ENVO:00010504) within the epipelagic zone...; material: water...
AATTAGATGTCCAGCTTGTGCAGTTTGCAAATCTCTTCAAGGATGGAAGTAAGGTGAAGATGTCTACAAGATCTGGTGATTTCTTTTCTTTGGCTGACCTAATTGGTGAAATCGGTACTGATGCCTCCAGATTTTATTACCTTTCAAAGCAAGCAGATCAGCATTTAGATTTTGATTTAAATCTTGCAAAAGCAGATAGCAAAGAAAATATTTTTTACTACATACAATATGCTCATGCCCGAATATGTTCGTTATTAAAAAAATATTATGAGAGCCATGGCTCAATACCAAAAAATGCAAGCGCTATAAGTGATGGCTCATACTATAATTGTGACGAATTGATTCATGAAATGAGTAAATATCCTCATGTAGTTTTGAGAGCATCTATGTCTCTACAGCCTCATTTAATCATTTACTACTTAAAAGACTTTGCACATAGCTTCCACAGTTTTTATAACGATAATCAAGTTTTAACAGAATCTAAAGAAAATATAGATTCAATAGTATTTTGTTTAAATGCAGCCAAAATCGTGATTGCTAACAGCCTCAAACTTTTAGGGATAGAGCCAATAGAAAAAATGTAAATGGCATGAAAGACTACGCTAATAGAAATAAATCAAGAAAAAGAAACATCACAAGAAAAAAAACTGTATTTAGATCTAAAAAAAATAACAGCCCTCTTATATCAAAAAACATAATTTCAGGAATCATATTACTAGCAATAGCTCTAGTTGGAATTTCATTTGTATATTTTGATACCGATGTTGCTAGCATTAAAGCTAGAGAAACTTCTAATAGCATTAAAATAGATTTTCCAACATCTTTAATTAAAAACTCTGTTCTTATAGAAACAGAGTCAGAAGAAAACTTCCTTTCTTGTGAATACTTTGTTCAAATTGGTGCATATGGCAATAAGAAATATGCTTACGAAGCAAAAGATATTCTAAATGAAATTGAGCTCATTACCATTAATGAAATATATAGCAGCTCCAAACCTGGAAAGCTATTGCATAGCGTTATAACTGGTCCCTATGAAAACAGATCAGCTGCAAATAACATAAAAGAAAAAATTACCAACAGGGGTTTTGATCCGCAATTGAGAACCTTATGCAAAAAGAATTAGAAAGAAATATAAATTCTCTTGAACTCAAGATTGCTAAAGCAAGTAAGGTTGTTTCTAAAAACCTTAATGACGTTTATTTAATTGCAGTATCAAAGAAAAAAAGCATTGAGCATATTAGAACAGCCAAAGATTTAGGTATAGATAATTTTGGAGAAAATTATGCACAAGAACTTGAAGATAAAGCCAAAAATATTGATAGGAATGTAAGCTGGCATTTTATAGGCCCTCTTCAATCTAATAAAGCAAAAATTATTGCTAAATATGCTGACTGGATACACACAATTGATAGAAAAAAAATAGCAGACAAAATAAATGAAGAATGTAAAAAGATTAATAAAATTATAAATGCGTGTATTCAGGTTAATATTTCAAATGAGTCAACAAAGGCAGGAATTAATCCTGAAAATCTTTTAGTTTTTGCTAAATATGTTGATTCTATGGAAAATATCAATTTAAAAGGCATAATGGTTCTGCCCAGTTTGGGTGAAAATAATAAAAAACAGATGCAAGACTCAAAATTGCTTCATGAAGAGCTGGTATCAGTTTTTCCTCATGCAGAATTCTTGTCGATGGGAACAACGAATGATTTTGAGACTGCGATTGTATCTGGCTCTAATATGATTAGAGTTGGTGAGTTAATTTTTGGCAAAAGGTAATGAAAAAAATAGTTTTTTATGGATCAGGGAATATATCTCAAGCTCTAATATCGGGTTTGATATCTTCTGGATACAAAAAAAGTTTTATAGAGTTTATTGATAGAAATAAAATAAACTCAAGGAAAACAAAAAAACTTGGAGCAACAAAAACTAATCTCAAAGCTATTGATTCAAAATCAATTATTTTTTTGGGAGTAAAGCCTAAAGATGCTATGAGTGCATACATTGAAATATGTTCAGTGATAAAAAAACCAAAAATTGTATCTCTCGTCGCTGGAATAAAATCAAATAAGTACTTATCTCAGTATAAAGATGTTGAACTTATCAGAGCTATGACAAACACTTCATCTCAATTCAATAAAGGCATAACAGCTATCTATAATTGCAGTGCAAATAAAACAGCTTTTAATCAAGTATCTTCAATATTTAAAAAGTTGGGCACTACTATAGATATTACCAAAGAGAATAAAATTGATGATTTTACTGGGCTAATTGGCAGCGGCCCTGCCTACTTCTTTTATCTCTTAAAAGTATACGAAAAAAGAATCTTAAAACTTTGTGATGGGGATAAATCAAAAAAAGATAATATTATCTGTAATTTATTGGAAGGGGTTTCACATTCAATTAATGATAATAGTAATCTCGATGAACTTATCGCCTCAGTTGCTTCAAAAAAAGGAACAACCGAAGCTGGTTTAAAAAGTTTTAAATCATCAAAATTATCTCAAAATTTTGAAAAAGGCATAGCCGCGGCAATCAAACGAGCTAAAGATATTTCAGTTGAGTTCTAAAAATGAGTGAATTGTTAAGTCTAGGTTTAGGAGTTTTAAGTTACGCATTCATTTTGCTTTTTATTTTTAATTTACTGAAAATTGATTACTACAACCCAATAGTTAAGGGCTTTGTAAATATCTATAAGCCTATTTCTAAAGTATCCATTTTCTCAAATCAGCTTTATACGATATTTATTATTGCTGTTCTTCTTAGGTTTTCTAACTTTTATATTCTGTACTCATCTCAATATGACCTATATACCCTCGGCTTAATATCATTAATTGAGGTTTTAAATACTTCACTTACAATTTTTTTCTTTTCAGTTATTGGGGCGGTTATTCTTAGCTGGGTGGCTCCTAATAACTCTCATCCAATGCTGCAAATCATTGAAGAAATTTCTTCAAAACTTCTTGCACCAATTCGAAAGTTTATACCATCTGCTGGCGGGCTTGATTTTTCTCCAATATTTGCCTTGATTTTAATAAGGCAGTTAGAGATATTGTTAGCAAGTATAATTAGATCAATTATATGAAAACAAAAACCGAGCTAATTAAATTTAATCAAGGCTTAGATCTAGAGTCTGGAGCAAGATTAAATACATTTGATCTAATGGTAGAGACATATGGTGAACTGAATGAAGATAAGGATAATGCAATCTTGGTATGTCATGCATTTTCAGGAAATCACCATGCTGCCGGCAAATCATCTGATAGTGATGCTTTGGGCTGGTGGGATGAGATCATTGGTTCAGGAAAAGCAATTGACACCGATAAGTTTTTTGTTGTTTGTTCTAATAATTTAGGTGGCTGCTCTGGTTCATCTGGACCGCTTAGTGTTAACCCTGAATCTGGTAAATTATATGGAAAAGATTTTCCATTAGTCACAGTAACCGACTGGGTAAACTCGCAAAAACTTCTATGTGATCATTTAGGTATTTCTAAATGGCATATGGTTGCAGGTGGAAGTCTTGGCGGCATGCAAGCTCTTCAGTGGGCTATTTCATACCCCAATAAGGTCAAAAAAGCGGGCGTATTTGCAACAGCAACAAGGTCGAGTACTCAAAATATAGCTATGAATGAGGTTGGAAGAGAGGCTATAAGAAAAGATAAAAATTTTATGGACGGAGACTATCTTAATCATAACGTAAAACCAAAAAATGGGTTAAAGACAGCGCGAATGCTTGGTCACATAACATATTCTTCTGAAGATATTATGGATCAAAAATTTGGTAGAAAATTCCAAGATATAAAGTCAAAAATAGAAGGAACCGTTGATTATGAGGTTGAAAATTATCTTCAATATAAAGGTGAAAAGTTTTCTGATACATTTGATGCAAATAGCTATATTTTAATGACCAAGGCAATGGATGGTTATGATGCTTCTTTTTCTAGTAATGGAAGCCTTGAGGAAGTTATGAAGCGCATAAAAGCCAAATTATTAGTAGTTGGTTTTGATAGTGATTGGTTGTATCCACCAAAAAGAAGTAAAGAAATTCAACTAGCCGCAATGAATGTCGATGTTCAATGTTCTTGTGTAATTCTAAAGGGCGAGCAAGGTCATGATAGTTTTTTATTTGCATCTGATAGATACGTTAAAATCATCAAGGGGTTTTTAGACTCAAAATGAATACTTCGCTTGTACACATCATAAAAAAATGGGTTCCAGAAAAAAGCAAAGTTATTGATTTTGGTTGTGGTGATGGATCTTTATTGAAAGACTTAATTGATGAAAAAAATATTCGTGGCTATGGTGTAGAAATTGATCATAATAAAATTCAAGAATGTATTCTTAAAGGTATATCTGTTATAGAAAAAGATATAGATGAAGGCATTCAAGACTTTGAGTCATGCAATTTTGATGTTGCTGTAATGGCAAGCTCAATTCAGTGCCTTAAAGAGCCACACTTGGCTTTAAGAAAAATGCTTAAGCTTTCAAAACAATGTATTGTTACTCTACCTAATTTAGGTTTTTGGAAGTGTAGACTTGATTTAGCCCAAGGCAGAATGCCTGTTACACCCAATCTTCCGTCAAGCTGGTATGAAACCAAAAACTTACATCTTTGTACAATCAAAGATTTTGAAACACTGTGTTTTGAAGAAGATTTTGTTATTAACGAAAAATTTTTTCTTAATGATAAAGGCACTAAGAGCACTATGGCTTCAACTTTTCCAAATACTTTTGCCTCCGAGGGAGTCTATCTGCTTGCTAAAAAATAATAAAGTTCTTCTTGCTTCATCTAATCAAGGAAAAATAAGGGAATTTAAAAAAATTTTTAAGGGCTTTGATGTTATATCTCAAGTAGATTTGGGAATTGATGATGCTGTTGAGGACGGAATTTCATTTTTTGAAAATGCACTAAAAAAAGCTAGACATGGTTCAAATAAATCAGGGCTCTTAACAATTGCCGATGACTCTGGATTGGTTGTACCAGAGTTAGACTATGAACCAGGAATCTATTCAGCAAGATATGCAGGCGAAGGAGCCTCAGATAAAGATAATAGGGATAAAATTATTGATCAATTAAACAAAAAAAATGTATCCTCTCTTGATGCCTTTTATATATGTGTCTTAGTTGGCGTTCGCTCAGATTCAGATCCTATCCCTCTTTACTCTGTCGGTGAAATTCATGGAAGAATATCAACAAAAAATTCAGGCGATGGGGGTTTTGGCTATGACAAAATTTTTTATCCGAATGGATATGATGTATCTATGGCCTCTATTGATCCTGAAGAAAAAAATAAAATAAGTCATAGAGCTATTGCTGCAAAATCATTCATTAAAGAGCTTGAAAAACTTTAATCCAAACAAAGTACCTATATCACTTTATATTCATCTACCCTGGTGCGAGAAAAGATGTCCTTACTGTGACTTCAATATCAATACTAATAAATTAGATGGAGATGAAGAAAGGCTATTGGCTGCTCTTAATCAGGATTTACAAGACTCAATGAAATATATTCAAAAAAGAAAATTCTGCTCTGTTTACTTTGGGGGCGGAACCCCGTCATTGGTATCTTCAAAGATAATAAAAAGAATTATCAAAAATTTAAACGATATGGACCTTTTAAAAGAAGAATGTGAAATAAGCTTTGAGTTAAATCCAAAAGAAGTGTCTCACTCTTATTTGAATGAAATTATTGCTGCTGGGGTTAATAGAGTTTCAATAGGTATACAAAGTTTTGATCAAGGAGTGTTAGATAGCTTAGAAAGAAACCATAGTACTAATGATAGTTACCAAGCAATTAAGATTGCTTCTGAATTTAAAAACATCAATATTTCAATTGATTTGATTTATGCAGTTATGAACCAATCAATTGCTTCTCTAAAACAAGATATTGAAATATTCTGCAAAAATAAAATTGATCACTTATCTCTGTACCAGCTAACGATTGAACCCAATACAATTTTTTATAAAAAAGAATTAAATATCCCATCTGATAAGACCATAGAGTCAATGGAATTGGCTGCAAAAGATATTCTCAATAAAAATAATATTTTTCAGTATGAAGTTTCATCATGGTCCAAAAATAATAAAGTAAGTAAACATAACATGAATTATTGGCTTTACGGTGATTATCTTGGTATAGGTCCAGGTGCTCACAGTAAAATTACAACAGAAAATTCAATAACGAGGATGATTAAATTAAAAAAAGTTGGGTCTTATATCAATAATCCGTCAAAGATAAAAATTATTAAAATAAATGAGTCAACATATGATCTTGATCTTGCAATGAATGTCTTGAGGGTTAAAAACGGCACTTCGTTTGAAGATCTTGAAAAAAGAGGTATTTATATATCAGATACTTTTAAAGAAAAATTATGTATAGGCTATAAAAAAGGTTTAATAGAAAAGAATGTAATTAAGGCAACTAATCAGGGATATAAGTTTCTGAACGACACTGTAAATACTTTTAACTAGGTTTTCTGTAATGAAAAGGGATAAATTTTTCTACCCTCTTCTATAGCCCTTTGCTGAAACTTAGTTAATGCTATGTTCTCATAAGGGGAAGAGTTTAAAATTTTGAAATCTGAATTTTGATTAATAGATTCATTGATTGATTCTGCATAATTTTCCCAATCTGTTGACATAAAAAGGTGACCATCTGGATTTAATACTTTATAAATTGAATCTAAAAACTCTGAGTTTATCATTCGTCTTTTGTGGTGTTTTAACTTGGGCCAAGGATCGGGGCATATTATTAAAACTTCATCAAAGACTGATTCATTAATTTTGTCTATCAATAGTCTTATATCGCCTGTTATTAATCTAATATTGGTTAACTCATTAGCATTGATTGCTCCAAGAACTTGGCCAATCCCAGCCATATATACTTCTGAACCTATGTATAAATTTTGCGAATTTTCTTTAGCTAAGTTTATAAGGTTCTCTCCATTGCCAAAGCCTATTTCTAAAATAATCTTTTTAAAATTGCTTTTGTCGAGAAGTATCTGGGCGTGAGAGGTTATATGATATCTATGTAAAAAGTTAAGATTATCTTCTTGGCTTTTAGTTATGCGCCCCTTTCTTTGAACAAAAGATGGCAGAAATTTGTTGCGCATTTATAAATGAAATAACAATGAATTATATTAAGCAGCACTTACCATTATGGCTTTTAATTTTTTTAATGCTCCGTTTTCGATTTGCCTAATTCTTTCTGCAGAAACTTCGTACTCTTCAGCTAACTCATGTAATGTTGCTTTATCGTCTGCTAAATATCTTCTTTGAAGAATGTCTTTGCTCCTATCATCTAACATTTTAAGAGCTTCAACTAATTCACTCTGATTCATATCATCAGCTTGGGCATTTGCAACAATGACCTCAGGATCGTATGTCTTATCTTCAATATATTGAGAAGGTGACATCATTTCATCATCATCACCAGAAGGAACGGGGGTATCAAATGAAGCATCATTAGATGAAAGCCTGTTTTCCATATGAAGTACGTCCTTTACCTCTACATTGAGATCTTTGGCAATATTCTCTGCTTCTTCTTTAGTAAGCCATTCAAGACTCTTTTTCTTGCCTCTAAGGTTGAAAAATAACTTTCTTTGAGCTTTTGTTGTAGCTATTTTTACAAGCCTCCAGTTTTTCAGTATGTACTCATGAATTTCAGCTTTAATCCAGTGAACTGCAAAAGAAACAACTTTCACCCCTCTATGAGGATCATATTTATCAACCGCTTTCATTAGTCCAACATTACCTTCTTGGATAATATCAGCCAAAGGAAGGCCATAACCTTGATATGATCTTGCAATATGAACAACAAATCTTAGATGGTGAATAACTAACTGTCTTGCAGCATCTAGATCGTCTTCTTCATAAAGTTTGAGCGCTAATTCCTGCTCTTCTTCTTTGGTCAATATAGGAATTGAGTGCACAGAAGCTAAATAGGATTCTATATCCTTGCCAGGACTATTTAACTGAGATGGTTGTAACTGTGTTCCCATACTTATTATAAATTTTGTTTATAATTAATTATATTATTAATTAATGTTTAACACAAAATTATACCAATTTTTTATAAAACTCGCTCAAAATAGAAAAATATTTGTCTTTTATGGTTTTATTTCTAAATGCTACAAAAGCTGGATTTAAGATGCTTTCCTCTTTCGAGTATCTTAGATCTTCAGTATTGGCCATTTGAGAGATACTTCCGCCATATGCATGTAATATAGCGTGTCCAGCTGCTATATCCCACTCTGAAGTGGGCCCAAATCTTGGATATATATCAGCTTTATTGTCTGCAAGTGCACACAATTTCAATGAGCTACCCTTTTCTATTATTTCATAAGAAACGTTTAAACTATTAAGGTAATCAAGAAACATTTTGTCTTTATCTGTCTGATGGCTTTTACTCATTACAATTCGTAAACTATCTGGTATCGTTTCTTCGATACTATAAATATGAAATTTAGATCCAAGCCAAATTTGACTTGAACTTGGTGCACATATTATTCCAAAAATAGCTTTCGTTTTTTCTATAAGAGCAATATTTACAGTAAAGTCTTTTGACTTATTTAAGAACTCTCTTGTTCCGTCTAAAGGGTCAACCAACCAATATGGGATGCTGGGTATATCTAATTCTTTTTTATAAGTTTCTTCTGAAACTATCGGAATGTTTGGAGTAATTTCTTTAAGCGCGCTGACAATGATTTTATTTGCATTGTTATCAGCTTCTGTGACAGGAGAACCATCTGATTTTATTTCGCTTTCAAACTCATCTTTTCTATAAACGTCCATAATTGCATTTGCTGCATCTTGCACGATTTTTTTTAGTGGCTGGTTTAGGCTTTCTAGAAATTCTGCATCAATTGACATAACGTTAATTTATTTTATCTTTTGGCTTGAGTGCTTCCAGCCTCATTTGCATAAGCTCATCTTCTGTATCTGGATACTCATTGTTATATATTGATGCCTCCCATCTTCCATACATCGGATTGGTAATCATGAACCATTTTGAACCCCACATATGTTTGTAGGTGTCAGCCAGTTCTTTTCTTGCATCTAATTCAAGTGTTGTTTCATCTAGTGGCAAAAAATCACCTAGCTGATCGCCAATAAGTAATAAAATTCTATAATCTTTTGCAACCAATTTTCTTCTTGAAACCTTGTCAGAGGTCCAACCATTTTCATTCTTCATTAATAGAACATCTCTATCCGTATCAAGAGGAAGTCCAAGTTTTTTTAGGTTATTGCGTGTTGCATCCTCTGCTACTGCAATCCTATTTGTCACATAAAAAATTTTTACACCTTTGCTTTGTGAATACTCTAAGAAATCTGATACTCCAGCAACAGCATCGGAGGATTCTTCAAGCATCCAATCAAGCCATCCTGTGGGATAGGATTGGCCGTCTATAATAGATCTAGCTTGAAAAGGAACATTATTTAAGACTGTTTCATCAATATCCAAAATTATTGCAGGTGGTTTATTTTCAAAATTATCTTTTTGTTCTATTGCTGCAGTCCAGGTGACATCATTCAATGCTCTATCAAGTGCTGACTTTGCATTAACGTATGTTTGTATATTACTCGCCTCATATTCTGCTGAAGACTGGGCGTAAAGGACCGAAAGCATTGATTGGGCTTGAAGAGAATTATCAAATTCTTCTCCTTTTGCATAAATATTATCAATAAACGTGTAAAGGATAAGACAGAAATATAATAGATTCCGTGATTTCATAGATTAAGAGCATTATAATGCCAATAATTATATTTAAGTCACAAAAAGCTATGAATAATGAACTATTAGAGAATCTTAATAAACTAAAAAAAATGCTTGTGTTGTTAAGTGAAGACAGAAAAGTTGTAATGTCTCACCATAAGACATTTGAGCATGTGGAAAAGATGCGCAACATTGTTAATGAATCAATAGAAATTGCTGAAAATGAGTAAATATTCTTGTTTCGAAGTTCAAATTAATGATGGCATTGCTCATCTTATTATGAACAGGCCTGATCAATTAAACTCAATGACAAGAATCTTTTGGAAAGAGCTGCCAGAGATAGTTAAAGATATTGATAAAAAGTCTGATGCAAGAGTTTTAGTATTATCTGGTCAAGGTAAACATTTTAGTGCTGGTATGGATTTTGCTAACTTTGCACCTCCAAAAAAATCTGAAAAAGAAATTGATCCAGCAAGAAAAAGAGAAGCTTTCTATCATGAAGTCCTAGAACTACAGGATACTTTTACAGTGCTTGAAGAATGCAGAATGCCTACCATAGCTGCAATTCAAGGTGGATGTATTGGTGGAGCCATAGATATGGCTTCGGCATGTGATATGAGATATTGCTCTGAAGATGCTTTTTTTAAAATTGCAGAAGTTGATATAGGTATTGCAGCTGATGTTGGCACACTTCAAAGACTGCCATCTTTAATTCCTTTGGCTGTTTTAAGAGAACTTGCATACACAGGAAGAAAATGTGACTCTGCCGAAGCTAAATCTCTTGGTCTTGTTAATGAAGTGTATTCGTCTGTAGAGGACATGATGGATGAGGTGCAGAAATTAGCTCAGACAATTGCGAGCAAATCACCTCTTGTAACTAGAGTAATTAAAAAACAAATTAATTATGCTAGAGATAATTCCGTCAGAGACTCTTTAGAGTATCATGCTATGTGGAACGCCAGCTTAATAAGTAATAAAGATACAGAAACTGCACTAACAGCATTTATGAATAAATCTGAAGGTGAGTTTGATGATCTAGAAGAGCTAAAGTCTTTTTGGGAAAAAGAGGGATTAATTTAATCTCTTAAAAACACTGGCTCTGTAGCCGTTGATTCAGCTTTGGAGTAATAATAGCCATCTATGTTGAAACCAGAAAGTTTCTCAAAGTCTTTTACGCTGTTTTCAATAATCCACCTAGCCATAAGGCCTCTGGCTTTTTTCGCATAAAAACTAATTATTTTATATTTTCCGTTTTTGAAGTCTTTGAATACAGGTGATACAACATTTACATAGTCTGGCATTTTGCCCAGAACGCTAAAATATTCTTTAGAAG